>OKPH01000003.1_pt1 | contig 207278 bp, 186 predicted proteins | sample 1613951 | NCBI WGS metagenome assembly OKPH01 (sample SAMN04436894, study PRJEB24849) | human gut metagenome | biome: human gut; feature: NICU; material: stool | host: Homo sapiens | place: USA: Saint Louis, MO | collected 2012-06-12
GGCTTATGAAGACATTACTAACATCGGGGTGTACTAATCAACGGGGAGCAGGTCACGGGGATTGGTATGCATTCCACGCTCTTCGAAAAAAATATAGTCAGCAGTTTTTCTGCATGCCCTGAGTATTCGTTAGCGAACGTGGAGCACTTACTGGCTCGAAAGCAAAGCGGCAATCATCAAATCACATGATTCTGGCACAATATTCCTAACCAATACGCGCATACCCTGAATCACTTAATAGTGTAAATCTCAGGGTGTGAATGACTATATCTGGCACAAAGCGGACAAGCTCACTGGGCCAAAGGTCTGCTGTGAGCGAGGATAGGACATTCCGGTAAAGTGCATTTTTTTAAATTCATTCTTCATAACATTTTTTTGACGTTGTCTAACCAGTCTGGAAGATGCTCTCTATACCAGTTTAGATAAATGGGAAATGCAGCCTTTTGCCGCTTTTGAAGTAGGGTAATCACTTCCGTGACAATCCAGGCTTTGGCTATAGCAATTTCTCTGGCCAGATCTATGATATTTTTGTGGGAGGATAGCTCGCAATAGCGTTCTGAAAGGGCCATAAACATTTGTTTTTTCCCCATTCCCTTTATAAGGGGAGCTAGGTCGATAGCAGGACTCCCTTTGCCAAATCTTTCCCAGTCAAAAAGAACTAAATCACCGTTTTCTCTCATTCCCCAGTTGCCTGCGTTGCTGTCGCCTGAAACCAGGCTTTGGTAGCCAAATAACTCATTACTACATTGCTGAAATCGTCGTAGCTGCTGTGCACTTTTTTCTGGTAACGCCAAAAGCACGAGAGAGTTTTCTAACGCTTTTTCTGTCCATGTATGAGTGTGATAAAGCCATTCAGAATGCGCAGGATAACGATGCAGGCGGCCCAGCATAGCTATGGCATAATCATTTGCCACATTGGCTTGTTCAACCGAGTAAGGAATATACTCCATACTTAATTGGCGTAAGGCTGCATCAGCAGACAAGAGCTTAGGAGTTGCAACCACTGCCTGATTAAGCTCTGTTGCCACGTATTTATAAAAGGCCCACTCAACTTCGCTGACAGGCCACTTCTCTATAACTATATGATCACAATCACTGGTATTCAGAGCCACTCTGGCAGTGCCCATTTTGGATAAATCCATGGCAGACATGCACTATCCCTCCAAAATTAGCGGATTGGTTGTTCTTGTTTATTAAGTGTAATGCAAATAGGTAGTGGTGCGGATGAAGTTATAAAGCACCATTCCTAATTTGCGCGTATGGCAACGTCCGCTCCTGGCACAAAGCGGACATATCTATCACAGTCACCTCATTCAGTGTTTGTACTCTGGCCACCAGACAATTTCCAAATCAAGCAGTCGCCGCAAACGATCTTTATCGGGTACTAAAAATGGAGCACTACCGACACCAGACTATATGCGAAAGCGCTTCTCCAACCTGGACAGGATAAAGTATCGGGAAAACTGGCAGGTCATCGATATAAGTGGCTGGCCTTTACGGATAATGTTTTTGCTGATTTTGAGCGGGGAAAGATCGTCATCAAACACATCAGCACACACGCAGAGTGTGACAAGCTCACGGACCTCTACCGCAGAACGAAAGAATGAATTATGCAGCAGCCATCAAAGCGGCAAATGATCTGACAAACGAGCTCCCTTTCCTGGGATCAAGCCCGTCACGACAAGATTATGAGGATGCGCTGGCACTTGTGGAGTATCTGATTGAGCATGACCCCGATAGCCCGCTGGTAGAATTGCACAGCCAAAATCGATAAGTACGAAAACGAGTCCCCGGAGTTTGCAGAATTTAACGCGCGCGCTGCCAGCATTCCGTCAGGTGTTGCGCTGCTGAGAACGCTGATGGATCATTACCAACTCACTCAGAGCGACTTTGAGAACGAGATTGGCAAGAAGTCTCTGGTGAGTCGGATCCTCAACGGACAGCGCACGTTAACGGTGGATCATATGCGCGCGCTGGCGAAGCGTTTTGGATTGCCAGTGAGCGCGTTTGTGGGGAATTGATCGAAAGCAGGTTAAGGTGACAGGGAATTAATGAAGACATCGTAACGCTTCCCCACTCCCTTTTCCTGGTAATTGTCTGCGGCACACCATCTGTTACTCTGGCTGAACTCAAGGAGTGACAAGGATAAGAGATGCTGAACCCAGGATTCGTTACCCGCAAAGCGCTTGCTAACTGGCAGGATGTTCCCGCTTTTCTCCCCCAGTTCCAGTTTCATGAAAAACACCAAATGGTCATCCACACTTCCCACCCTGAAAATATTCTGCCGTTGATTGCAAACTTTGACATTCGTCAGGATGCCGTGATTCGGCGGTTAATGTCTTTGCGGCAAATACCGAAAAAATTATTACGGAATAAACAGGCCGGGTCGATGAGTAACTTTGGGTTGCACAGTTTTACCCTTTTGACCCAATCAGCGTCAGAGATCTGTTACGGGTTAAGAGGACAATTCTGGCGTACAGATTTCAACCTTGAAAACATGCCAGATGCCAGCGCTTTTCAGACGCCAGTCGCTGCGGGTAAAGCAAAGCTGCTGCTGCGCTATCAGGTAACGGAACGCGCACCAGGCCAACATGAGCTCTCCACGGAAACCTTTGTTTATTGTCCCGACAGAAGCACTCAGCTAAAAATGACAGCTTACTGGCTGGTCATTCGGGCAGGCAGCGGCTGGATCCGTAAAAGAACGCTGAAGGCACTTAAGTCGAATATTGAAGGGCTGGAGTGAGATGCTAACGAAAACGTTACAGCGTTAATCAGCAACGCTAATGCCATTTGGTCTCAAACCGCCAGCTGATTGTAAATAACCTTCTTATACGTTGAGCTCATCACAGATGGCATGTATCGTTTGCGCCTTAAGCCAATTGTGTACAATACGTTATGGAAGATACTGATAATGGATTTTAGATTTAGATTAATTACAGCAGAAGATCGCCCTTTTATGGTGCAGATGCTTTATGAGGCAACGATAGCCTCTGAACAAACATTTGATATAGATAATATTGAAAATTTTCCCCATTCATATGCATATATAGAAAATTTCCCTGAAGCGGGCGAGGTGGGTATTATTGCGGAATCCACAGATGGAACTCCAGCAGGGGCTGCCTGGCTCAGGAATTTCCCCGAAGGGGACAAACCTGGGATTTCGGGTCCTGAGTTAACGATTGCTATTGCTCCGTCATATCGGCGACAACACCTGGCTAAACGTATAATGGCGCAACTTTATCAGGCAGCCAATGCGTTAAATATTAAAACGCTGAAGCTGGGTGTTTATCAAAAAAATGTGCCTGCCCTTGCGTTTTATAAAAACGATGGCTGGGAGCCAGATGTTATCTTTGGCGATTACGTGATGATGAAGCGCGCTATTTAATCGGCGCTTATTAAAAAGAATTCCGTCGAGGTAATGCCCACTGTCGAGCACGACCCCGACATTAACGCTGGAGCATATGCGCGAGCTGGCGAAGCGTTTTGGAGTGCCGGTAGGGACATTTGTGGGGAATTGATTAGGATGGAATTCAACCAGGTGTTAAGTAAAAAAGTGACGCAGCTATTCTGTTCGCCGTTGAAGTTGGCTCAACAATTGTGCCCTCTGCACGAAACGGCTCTGCATAACCATAAATAATATTAGGTTATGCATCAGTTCTTTGAGGCAAAGCTGTTATCGGATATGAAAATTTAATAGTTACCACACCCTATTAATAAAGCCGGCATAATCCGGGTTATAAATCTAGAAACTCTGAAATTAATGACTGAACTTAAATATTTAAGCCAGACTCTGACTTTGAGCTTTCAAAAAGACAACCTCACCACCGATAATTTTAGAAACAGCCTCTTTACTTTCATGCAAATAATTCTTCTAAAATTCCGAGAACGAATCAGCGACCAACTCAACCTCTTTATCATCCATCAGAAAAATAAACACCTTCCCTAATGAATCATCAGATTTGAGAGATAATAGAAAAGTGTTCCCACCGTCATCATAAGCAAAAGGAACCATATTCTTTAACTCGCCAAACGACTCGATAAGATCATGATAGAGTTGCTCAATTGGCAGGTCACCATATTTTATAGGGTTAAAACCGCCAAGCATAAAAGGATTACCCTCTTCATTATCATGAGGATACCCACCATTATTTTTAAGATAAAAATCAAGAAATGATGCGGGAAGATGGTGATCAAAGTACGCATTGAACGCGTTTATTTCGTCTACAGTCAGTTTATTTTCTGAATCAGTAAGATACATTAGCATTTTCCTCCAACGGTTCTGCGGGCACGGTTTCTAGCTGGATGAGTATAGGCATTTCCAGTGGCAGCCTTGTACTGACTAACGCCACCAGTATGCGAAATTCCCTGATGAGCACTTTGTTTAACCAACTGCATAGTCCCTTTGTTAGTTTCAGGATTATAATCATCAAGATGGTGCCAGACATAAACACTTGGCGTAGTTTTTTGATTCAATCCAGCCTCTATATTTCCAACATGGAAATCTTGCAAATAATCTCCGGTATATTCAATAGAAACAACAGGATTAATGCCAGCTTTATTATACAAGTCATTACTTCCCGAATAATCCAACCCACCTGTAGGGATTTGATCAACAGTACTGTATCCACGCTCACTAAGCTTAGCGATTGGATCGATGGCAAGACCCAGCAGCTCAATCCATCCCCACGGATTAGCCGCATAATGATAAAGGTTTCAACCACCATTCAACCAAAACTGATCCTGTACAATAAACCGACCGCCCTGTAGGTCATAGCAGCGAAACAGGTTATAGTACGGTCCAGATTCACCGTCAGCTTATAGCCCGGCATAGCGAAACGGCTGATGTGTTTCACAATCCGTGAAAATCCTTTGCTCTGATGATGTACCTCGCAGCATTCGCCAGTTATCACGAAATCGATTTGGCCTCTTAGGGAAGTAAGAGGTTGAAAAGAGTTGTAGTTACAGCGTGATTCTAAGATGAATATTGATTTTATCTGGAATCGGTCTTTTCATCCTTTAGTTATGCGTCTATTCACTATGTCATTCACATAATGTTCAATCGAAATATTGTGCTCCCGATTAATCTGAGAAATGAATGCGCTAAGATGCTCTTGCGATGCATGAAGGGTAGTGGCAATAAGGTTATCAAAATCGTTCTGAGTAAATCGTTTGTGTCCCTTCAACGTCGAGTGCTGAAGCAGAGTGTGTGCGGTCACTTCCATGACGGCCCGCCGGTAATGATCGGACAGCAGGACGTCAAGATCGGTCTGACGAATATCAAACTCAAAATAAAAGCTGACAAATCCAGATTCAACAGGTAATGAATAAATCAGTTTGTCGCCTAATTGCTCAACGTAAGGTTCATATCCTTCTCCCATTACTCGCGTAGTCTGCATAGAATCCCTCTCCTTTCATTCATGATGATTAATTCAATTAAATAAATACACAGCATAACCATTTTAATTCTTGCATAAAATATCTGTAAGAATCAGAGAGAGCACCCCTTTGAAAAAAAATAATATTATCGCTGACTCTCTTTTGAACGAAAACAATTTACCCATAAAAATAATTATAAAACGCATTAAAACTTTCATTACCGATAAGAGGCACAATTCTTTTCCGCAACTCATCAATAAAATCATCTTTTACTTCGTCATTATCATCTGCTATATCAAAGATATCATATTGACCATATACCAAATCAATAAGCTCAGCCAATGAAAATATAAATCCAGAGAGACTACAAGCTATTTTAAATGGTTCAATTACATCATAACTTGCATAAATAGGGGTATTCCCTTCATCGACAACCGCAATTATAGGTTTACCTCCACCTAAATCATCACCAATAACAAGGTAATTTTTTAGTAAGTACTCATAACCATTTTGAGCCTTTAAGAGCTCACTGACTGAGTGAAGCTTAATTGGCGCGAAGCCTGTTTCAATCTTTAATTTTTCAGGATTATAATTTTCATATAAAAATTCCACCTCTGTCGAACGAGGTAAGTTGGACGGGAAGGCATTGTCCAGATCATTGACGGTTCTGAAACTCCCTGACAGCGAGTATTTATTGCAAATGACAATAAGTTGTTTAAATGCTTTTTCAATCTCATCCACCATTGTCTCAAACGCACAATCTTTGAGGTTTATTTTTTATACTTTGCAAAGCAAGTAGTTAATGATAAAATAATATATCCCATTGAACTTTAATTTAAATGAATTATTATAATCCGGGAAAATATTTCCCCGGATCATTTTGGCTAATTTAAATCATACTCACATTAATAAATAGGGTCTGCAAAATCTATTCCTTTCACATTACTCTTAGAAAGGAACTCTTTAAATTCATTTGAAATAATTATGCAAGATTTATATTCACTACATCTTGCCATACTAAAATCTTCAATAACATTTTCTTTGAAGACTATTTTACTAAACTTCCTTGGACCATGAGGTAAATAACTTAATATAGGTTGACTTTCTGAAGCTTCCATATCAATGCATGAAACCTCTCTTAGTATATTAATTATTTTATACCCTTGATATTGGGTTTCATTTATAGATACAGTTGCGTCAATAAGTTGAACATCAGTCCGAAAAACATCGTGGCAAGAAATTAGTGATGCTAGTCTGGGTGATATGAATATAGGCCCATCACTATAATAAAAATCATATGCAAGCAGTGCCTTCTCACTCACCTTAGATTTTAATTTAAAAAAATACCCCTCGTTAATTTCAATTGATTTACATTGCGAGAAAGCACTTCCAGATATGTCAGGGTGCTGGTATTCAAACCAATAACTATTGGGGTAATCAGAAGCAATTCGTAGTTCATACATACTTAGCACCTCGCTTTTCTAACCGAGTTTTTGTTAAGAATAGTTTTTCCACCGCGTAAATCGGCACGTTCATTTTTTATAATTTCACTAACAGCTTGTTTATACTCTGCTTGTTTCCAGCCGTTTTCCTTCCCATATTCATATATAGCATCCATCTGGTCACCTATATTTTTTGTATAAACAGGGTGAGACCCACTATGGATTGTTCTTGTCGGATGGTAATCAGCTGACTTAGGTAAATAAATAACATTTTTAATATCATGGATATTAAAATCAGCCGCTTTTATTAAATCATGGCCTTTTAACTGTTGTGGAATAATATGATGCTTTTGGAAACCAGTAATACTCGGCATCGTGTTATAGGTCAGCAATCCCAGCGGATCGATCCACCCCAACGGATTCGGCGCATACTGATAAAGGTTCCACCCACCATTCAACCCAATCGGATCCTGCACAATAAACCGCCCGACCTGCGGGTCGTAGTAGCGAAACAGGTTATAATGCAGCCCCGTCTCACCATCAGCATACTGCCCGGCATAGCGAAGCGGCTGATGCGCCATCGCCGTGCGATTCACAAGCCGTGAGAACCCTTCGCTCTGATGGCGCACCTCGCCAAAGCTGCCGTACTGGCCGCTCCAGCGCACCGCGCCGCGCTCGTCGGTCACTTCCAGCGGCGCGCCGTTCAGATCGGTGTTAAACCAGTAAATCTCACCGCTGTTCTGGTCACGAAGATGATCCACCCGCGCCAGCGGGCTCCAGGCTTCATTCGGGTCGTAGATATAGGTGTTGCACAGCCCGCTCTCCTGCTGCTCCTGCAGCAGCCGGTAGCCCTGCCACAGGAAGCGCGTTTCGGTGGTGCCGTGCGTCGTAGTGACGATTTTGCGCGTGCGGCGGCCCAGCGCGTCGTAGTGATAGCGCGCCTCAAACCGCCCTTCCGGCCCGGTTCCATGCGCGGATACCAGACGGTTCTCGGCGTCATACGCATAATGCTGTTCATACAGCCCGTTGCGGCGGCTGATCAGGTTGCCCCAGTGGTCGTATTTCATGAACAGCGCCTGCCAGTGCTGCAGGCGGTTATCCGTGACCGGTGCCGCATCGTCACTGGCGGCGAGGTTATCCGCGGCGTCATAGCTGAACTGCGCGCGGCTGTGCCCCTGGCGGGCCTCGTAGTGCTTCAGCAGACGACCTTCGGCGTCGTAGCCGTAATCCACCTCACCGCGCAGGGTGTCCCTGACGCCGGAAAGCTCGCCGCGCGCGGTGTAGCGATACAGGCGTTCCAGGAGCGCCTTCTCCGGCAGGGTCACGTCCGTACTCAGCTCACTGCGCTGAAGGGTGCGTCTGCCGAGGCTGTCATACTGACGGACCTGCTCGCGCGCGCCCTGGGTGCGGCGCACCTCACGGTGCAGGCGGTCGCGGGTGAACTCGGTCACCAGCTGCTGCCCGAAGCGGATGGCGCTGACGTGGCCGGAGCCGTAGTGCAGCCAGGCCAGCTTTTGCTCACCGGGCAGCGTCAGGCCGGTCAGGTTGCTCAGGGCATCCCATTCGTAGCCCACCGCGCCGTTAATACCGGATTCGCTCAGCACGCGCCCGTTGGCATCGTGCCGGTAAACAATCTCATCGCTTTCGATACCCAGGGCAACGCCTTCTGCGGTTGGCGTGCGGCGGATGCGGGTAATCTGGCCGCTCAGGTCGCGGAAGTAGCGGTACTCCGCGTGACGCTGAGTGCGCCCGATCAGCAGCCCGCTGTCGTCATAGCTGAACTGCTGGACGCGACGGGCGATGCCTCCGTCGGCGGCAGGCCGGCCGTTCTCTTCGAGCGCGCAGAGGAACCCTCGCGCGTCCCATTCCATATGGCGCACGGTCTCGTCCGGGCGCGTTTCGCTGAGCGGGCGGCCCGCGGCGTCGTAGGTGAAGCGGTATTCCGCCCCGTTGCCGTTATCGAGTCGCAACAGGTTACCGCGCGGGTCATAGCGCCACTGGCGCACGCGGCCAATTCGGTCGGTAAGGCTGACCGGGAGGCCGAGCGCGTTATAGGCCCAGCTCACTTCGCTTTCCAGCGGGTCGCGCCAGCCCGTGAGCTGGCCGCGTTCGTTCCACACCAGCGACTCACGGCTGCCGTCCGGGTGGATCACGGCGCTCAGCAGCCCGGCACGGCTCCATTCCCGACGCGTAATATTCCCTTCCGCATCCTCGCTGGCAATCAACTGCCCGAATCGGTCGTAGGTAAAGCGGGTCACGCTGCCGGAGCAATCGGTGCGCTGCGTCAGCAGCCCCAGGTGGTTCCAGGCCAGACGCACCACGCCGCCAATGGCGTCGGTGATGCTCTCCGGCAGGTTTTCTCGATCGTCGGGATAGTCATACGCGGTGGCGTTACCGGCCGGATCCGTTTCCGACAGCAGGCGACCGCGAAGGTCGTACATGGCCTGCGATGAGGTACCGTCCGGATACACTGTCCGGGTGATGCGGTCGGTCAGGCGATACCAGTGATACTCCGTACGGCGGCCCGCCGGGTCCGTCTCGCTGATCATGCGGCCGTATTTGTCCCACGTGCTGCGGCGCATCGCGCCGCCGGGGAGAATGACGTCGCAGAGTTCGCCGTCGCGGTAAACAAACGTCGTCTGACGACCGTCGTAATCCGTGAAGCGCGCAACGTTGTCGTCGTCGTCCACCAGCCAGTGCGCCTGCGCGCCGTCATCGCGGGTCGCACGGCGGGTGCCGTTATCAAAATCGTATTCGAACGTCAGCTGTTCGCCGCCGCTGTGGCGGAAGCCGACCACGCGCGGCAGGCCGTCAATCTCCTGCCAGCGGTATTCGCTCAGCAGGCCGTTGGCGTCCTCATGGGCGCTCATCAGCCCGTCCTGCCAGCGGAAGCGTCGGCGCACGCTACCGCCCCGGCCGGTCACACAGACCAGCTGGCGCTGTTCATCATAAGCGTAACTGACCAGGCAGATCTCGTCATCCAGCCAGGCACCGGCAAGCCTGTCACGGTCGTAGCGGCAGACTACGCGCTGGCCCGCGCTGTCGGTCAGGGCATGCAGGGTATTATTCGCATTCCACTCTAAGAGGATAGCGTTGCCGCAGGGTTCAGAGATGTGCTGGAGCAGCGACGGGGCATCATCCTTAAGTGGCGCATAGTGCCAGCGCTCGCCGCTGACGTCATACACCGACCAGCTGTCGTCAGAGTGGTGCTCAAGCCAGTTTTTTTCGCTTTCGCAGTAGGTGCGCATCCCTTTCGGGACATTCGGGAAGGCGACGTAATCACCGGACGGCGCGCGCCACACCAGCCCGTCCTGATACGGCTCCAGGCGGCTTTCCCAGAACAGGCTCCACCCGCGGCCCAGCACGCTGTCACCGGGGTTGCCGCTGCGCCAGTAGCGCTGCCAGCGCACCGGCAGACGGGAAGGCAGGACGAAGTCCAGCTCATCATCCCCGCTGAGAAACTTCTGTCCGCTGACGATATCCACCGGGCGGGCGATGATCCCCGCGGCGGCAACGCCGGTCATCAGCGTGCCGGCGCGGCAGGCGATACGGGCCAGCTTATTGATACCGGGAATTTTCCCAAGCAGCTTAGACAGCGCCCCAACTTTGCCAGCGGCACCGCCCCACCCGCCGAGCAGGCCGGCGAACAGCAGGGTAAGATCGGAGACTTTATACAGCCACTCGGGGACTTCAGACTGAATGGGCAGGGTTTGCTGCGGGTCGCCGCCGATGATGACGTTGTCCGAACCGGTCATCACCTTCGCGTCGCAGGTGGTACGATCCCCGATGCGGGACGCAGGCTGGCTGTTAATGAAGACTCGCTTAGAGCCTTCGGCCATCTGCTGCGAGCCGTCGTCAGAACAGTCGACGGTGCTATCGGTGGCAAGCGCGGCGGGTTTACCGTTGATAAACACATTGGGCGAGCCGGAAGTGATGACGCCTTTCTTCGTCATACTGGATGCCCCGGCGTCCGCGATGCTGTCGCGGGCGGCGGTCGCCAGCTCCCCGGTGTAGTACCCCACGGCCAGGCTCGCGCCGACGAGCAGGACGCCCACGCCCAGGCAGGATGCGCCAAGTCCGGCAATAAACATCGCCCCCGCCAGAATGCCCCCGGCGGCGGCAATCAGGCCGCCGACAATCGTTCCGGCAATCATCCCGGCAAGCGCACCGGAGTGGCCGATATCATCACCTACGCGTGCAGCTTCAAACATAACAACGGTCCCTGATGTTAATGGTGGAAGCGAAAACTCCTGAGAAGATCGCCAAACAGCGCGCGGTCAGCATCGCCCGGCGCGCGGGTGCAGGTCATGGTGAAGACCAGAATTTTATTGCCGTCGACGTTAAACACGGCCTGCTGCTGCCAGATGCGTTTGCCGTCGCGCAGGTAGCTGGCATGGACGGTTTCACCCTGTGAAAGGCCGTCACCCAGCGTAGCGGCGCTACGCTCCCCCTGCTTCCATCCCTTGATGTGTTTTTCCATCAGGGCGAGCTGGCGATCGATGTACGCGGCAAGCGCTTCGCCAGCGTTGAGGGCATCACGGGAGAGGTTGAACGCTGGCGCGTCCGCTGCGGGCGGCGCGAAGACGTTGACGGTACGATCCTGATAACCTTCAGGAAAATCGATCAGACCTTCACTGAAAAGGCACTGCGAAGTTGGTTCTGACATTGAGCGGGTCCCACCACATATTTTCAGAAGCGGTAAGTTTCGCATATGTGTTTAAAGCTGACTATCCCCAGATTTTCGCCCCACCGCCACGCTCGCCGACAGCCCCGCCACCAGCTCAACCCCCTCCGGCAACCTGTCGATATGAATACGCACCGGCACGCGCTGCGCCAGCCGCACCCAGCTAAAGGTGGGTTCGACGTCGGGCAGCCCCAGCCCGCCCGTTTCGTCGTTGCTGTCCCCGATCCCACGCCCGATGCTCTCCACGTGCCCCGTGATGACCGGATCGTATCCCATCAGCACTATCTGCGCGGCATCCCCGACGCGAATATGGCGCAGTTTAGTCTCCTCAAAATACCCCACCACCCAGAAGCTGTGGGCATCGACGATGGCGACCTTTGTCTCCCCCGCCGTCGCGTAATCTCCGGGCCGAAGCCGCAGGTGCGTAACGTACCCCGAGACCGGCGAACGCACGGTGGCGTGCGCCAGATTCAGCTCTGCCAGATCCAGCGCGGCCAGCGCGCCGTGATAATTGGCCGCCGCGACGTTCGCCGCGCTGCCGGTTTGCTGCACATCCTCGCTCGAAATGGCGTTTTTAATCAGCGTGCGGCGATGGGCCGCGTCCTGGCGCATCAGCATCTCATGGCGTTTCGATTCCACATCCGCCTGCGCGCTGGCCACCGCCAGCCTGAGCCAGCGCGGATCGATGGCGTAGAGCACATCGCCCCGGTTCACCCACTGGTTGTCCCGCACGGCCACGCTGATGACGGGCCCGGAGACGTCCGGCGCAATCTGCACCACGTCCGCCCGCACGCGGCCGTCGCGGGTCCACGGCGTTTGCGCGTAGTGTTTCCACATCATAAACGCCAGCAGCGTGGCCGCTGCGACGGCGCTTAACGTCAGCGCATAGCGAGCCAGTAAAGAGAGCAGTGATTTCATGACAATAACCCCAACGCGATCAGGCCCTGCATCAGCAGGTAAAAGATGACAATCCAGATTGAAACATCCATCAGCGGGCGAAACGGCAAGCGCCGGTAGACCCTGCTGAGAGAGAAAAGCGCGACGAGGCTCAGCGTGCAGACCAGCGTCGCGAGGGCGGCCATCAGCAGCCCCGGAATAAAAACGCCGCCGATATTAATATCGTTAACCATGGTCTGGCCCCCGTAATGCACAGTGAAGATCCACCAGCCTGAAGACAAACTGGCGCGTAGGTTCATCTGCGGCAGGCAGGTTTTGCTCGATGATGGCGGTAATGCGTTCGCCTAAGGCGTGGCGGTCCGCGGCGTTTATCCGATGAAATAGCGCGTCAACCTCCCTGCCGGGCGGTGTGTCACTGCGGCGTATATGCATGACTGAAAGCCCCAGGCGCAGCGCGTGCAAAAGCCTTTCAAGCGCCTGCTCTGGCGCACGCTCGCTGCGCTGCAAACGCGGCAGCAACAGGGCGGTTCGGTCCATCATCAGGTTGATCCAGTGCGTTTCGTCGACCCGCAGCGTGCCTTTCACGCTGCGGCGAATGTCGCGCTGGCAGAGGTTCAGCAGACGCGTGATGGCGGCGTCCGCCTGCACGGTTTGCATCAGGCTCATGCTGATGACGGCAAAGCCGGTCGCTGCAAAGAGCGCAATGGCGGTGTTAGCCGCGACGGCGAAGTCGCCGCTGTAGTGCGCGCCCAGCTCGCACAGAATGGGCAGCGTCAGGGTGATGCCCATCGCCATAAACGTGGTTGGCGGGCGCGCCTGAAGCGACCCGGCCAGCAGATACGCCGGAGCAAGCACCGCCACCAGCACCGGGAAATCGCTTACCTGCGGCAGCAGCGCAAAGCTGTAGAGCAGGCTAATCACCACGCCCCAGAACGAGCCAATGATGTATTTCACGATGTGGGGCGCCGGCGTGTCGAAACTGCCAAACAGCGTGCAGCAGACGCCAAGGATAGAGACCGCCGTACCGCCATCCTGCCACGCAGAGAAAATCCAGACCAGACAACCGCTCAGAATGATGACGAAAGCCCCCAGCGCCGTGCGGGCGGCGGTAAGCGGATCGCGGTGGAAAACGTAGCCTTTTGCCGCGCGGGTTTGCATCTCCCCAAACGCAGGTTTTGCGTGGTGGATAGCCCCGGAAAGACGCTCGCACTGCTCCAGAAGCGCGATAGCCTCTGAGAGGTAGCGAATAAAACTGACCTGCAGCGCGTCGTCAATCGTCAGCGCATGCGCTGCATACCGATCGATAAGAAGCGTACAGCGGAGCCGCAACGCCTCAGCCGCGCTGCTGGCCCCCGCGTCTTCAGCGGCAAGCCAGGCCTGAACATCCTCCCGCAATGCCAGCATGTCGGCGGGCAGAATTCCGGGCGTCAGCAAGCGATCGTGTAGTTCACAGTTGACGATCGCGAGCCGTGCCAGCCGATCGTGAATCGCTTTTCTGGCCTGCCGCACCGGAGCGGACAGGGCAAAATCATACGGAACATGGTGGCTTATCCCCTGCAGGAACTGCAGCGCCAGGGCCAGATGCAGGGGGCCGGAAGCCGCGCCGGGTTTACCCGCCAGGGTGTCCGCCACCCGACCGCGCGCGGCCTGTAGCGTCTGGGATAATTTCGCGTTGAATAGCCCTGATACGCGTGCGGGCAGCACGTAGCGGTGAATCAGCCCCGCACAGAAAATCCCAATTGCGATCTCCTGCACGCGGACGAGGGCAACGTTAAAAATGCCACCCGGATCGGATACCGCGGGAAAACCAATCAGGCTCGCGGTGTAACCGGCCAGCACGAAGGCATAGGCCCGGGGCGTGCGCTCCAGCAGGGAGAGCCACAGGCAGAACGTGATCCAGCCCGTCAGCACCACGCTGCACAGGATCGGCATATTCGCGAAGATGGGCACGATCACAACGGTCGCGCTGGCCCCCGCCACGGTCCCGACCAGCCGGTAGAGGCTTCTGCTCAGCGACGCCCCGACCGACGTCTGCGATACGATGTAAACCGTAATAATGGCCCATGAGGGACGTTCGAGACCTATCGACAGCGCGAGGTAGTAAGCCAGCATCGCCGCGGCAAAACTCTTCGCGGAGTAGATCAGCGCGCCCGCATCGTTTCGCAATGTGGCGGGGAGACGCACGTGATGAGAGAAGATTTTATTCATGCCGGGATTATTACCGGCTTGCAGACCCGCTTAAATACTCTATTCTGTCAAAAAATACCTAAATGTTGCCAGAATCATGAAGCCGCAATCCGCTAATACGCTGTATGACCCTGACTCTACCGCCTCTCCTGCCGTGGCGCGTCATCTGGACTTTGTGGACTACGCTGCGGAAGTGCCGGTGCATACCCATCGCAAGGGCCAGCTGATTATTGCCCGTTACGGCGCGGTCAGCTGTTACGCGGAGAATGACATCTGGATCGTGCCGCCAGACTGCGCAGTCTGGATCCCCGGCGGGATCCCGCACAGCGCGAAAGCGACGTGGAACGCGCATCTGAACTATTTGTTTATTGAGCCCGGCGCGGCGGCGCTGCCGGAGAGGTGCTGCACCCTGGCGATCTCGCCGTTGATTACGGAGCTGGTAGACCGCCTGACGCGCGAAGGCGTGGATTATCCTCCCGACAGCCACGCCGCCAGACTGACCCGGGTCACGCTGGATGAGCTCGCCAGCATGCCGCAGCAGAAGCTCAGCCTGCCGGTCTCGACCGACCCGAAAATTCGCGCCATGGCCGACGCGCTGGTCAGCCGCCCTGAGGACAGAAGCACCCTGAAAGACTGGGCGAAACGGCTCGCCCTCAGCGAGCGCTCGTTTGCGCGCCTGATGCAACGCGAGACCGGGTTGAGCTTCGGACGTTGGCGCCAGCAGCTGCATTTGATTATTGCCCTGCGGGAGCTGGCCAGCGGCGTACCTGTCCAGAACGTGGCGGCAACGCTTGGGTATGAATCCGTGAATGCGTTTATCACCATGTTCAGAAAAGCGATGGGCAGCACACCCGCGCATTATTTTGCCGAACGGAAAAACAGCGGCCGTTAACCCGGCCCCTCGCTCCCCGCCGCCAGCAGCGGCACCACCACGTCGCTGATGGGCACCGCAATCCCGTGTTTGCGGCCATAGCGCGGGATCACGCCGTTGCGGATATCCCACTCCATTGGACGGTTGGCCTGACGATCGGCCAGGATCGACGTGCCCAGGTCTTCAGGCGCACGCTGAAAGTTCGCCAGGATCTCCCCAGCCACCGCATCGTCAAGCTTCGCCCCCTCGGCGCGGGCAACGGTAAGCCCCTCGCGCAGATAGGCCAGCGCAAGTTCGCTGATGTCCTCACGCCTGAACATCCCGGCGCGGCGGTTAGCCAGCACCATCAGCCCGGCGACCGCGTTTTGCAGCAGCTTGCGCCAGGCGACCGTGGCGAAATCTGCCGAGAGTTCCACTTCACAGCGCGTACCGAGAAGCGCATCCACCACCCGCTGCGCCTGCGGCACCTTCGGCAGCGTCAGGCGCGGTTTGGCACGCAGCCACACGGAGGCATCCGGCTCGCGCTGTGCCGGGAACCAGACCACCGACGGCAGCACCGTTGCGCCGTTGACCCACGGCTCAAGCTGGGCTTTCTGCTCCACGCCGTTTTGCAGGGCGCAGACCACGGTGTTTTCATCGCACAGCGCGCGCAGCCATCCGGCGCTGTCGGCATTTTGCGTCGTTTTTACCGCGATAAAAACCAGATCGGCGGGACGCGTAATGACGGCAGGATCGGTTAAGACCGGACCGGGTACCACCGTTTCGCCCTCGTCATAACGCAGGCGTAATTCCGGATGTGCGGTACGTCCACACAGCAGCGGCGTGCGGCCCACGTCATGCAGCACCGCGGCAATGGTGGTCCCAATCGCACCGGGACCTATCAGCGCAATCACTGGATTGTCAGACATGATTAACTCCCCTTTTCGCTAAGCCTGCTAACAGTTATACCACCCTGAAAAGTGAGCGCCACGTCGTTGTCTATACTCAACACACAACTGACAACGGAGTGCGCTATGCCTTTACCCGATTTCACGTCCTCTGAACCGTTCACCCTCGGCATCGAACTCGAACTGCAGGTGGTTAATCCGCCCGGGTACGATCTGAGCCAGGACTCTTCCGCGCTGATCGCCGCCGTCAAAGACGACATCAAAGGCGGAGAAGTGAAGCACGACATCACCGAAAGCATGCTCGAAATCGCCACCGGCGTATGCCAGACCATCGACCAGGCAGCGGCGCAGTTCTCGGTGATGCAGCAGAGTATTCTGCGCGCGGCGGCGGAGCAGCATATCCAGATCTGCGGCGGCGGGACGCATCCGTTCCAGAAATGGCAGCGCCAGGAGGTGTGCGATGACGAGCGCTATAACGTCACGCTGGAGCGCTTTGGCTACCTGATTTTGCAGGCCACGGTGTTCGGCCAGCACGTACACGTCGGCTGTCGAACCGGGGACGATGCCATTTACCTGCTGCACGGTCTGTCGCGCTTTGTGCCGCACTTTATCGCCCTCGCCGCCGCGTCACCCTACATGCAGGGCACGGACACGAAGTTCGCCTCATCGCGTCTGAATATTTTTTCGGGATTTCCGGATAACGGCCAGATGCCGTGGGTCAACAACTGGCAGGCGTTCGAGGGGCTGTTCCGCCGCCTGAGCGCCACCAGCATGATCGACAGCATTAAAGACCTGCACTGGGACATTCGCCCCAGCCCGCACTTTGGTACCGTGGAAGTGCGGGTGATGGATACGCCGCTGACGCTCGGCCACGCGATAAACATTGCCGGGCTGATCCAGGCAACCTCCCACTGGCTGCTGACCACGCGGCCCTATAAGCATCAGGAGAAGGATTTTCTGCTGTACCGATTTAACCGTTTTCAGGCCTGTCGCTACGGGCTGGAGGGGATTCTGACGGACGTGCATACCGGCGAACAGAAAACCGTGGCGGAAGATATCGCCTGGCTGCTGGAACAGGTTGCGCCATCGGCCGAGAAGCTCGGCGCGACAAGCGCAATCACTGAAATTGCCCTGCTGTTAAAGCAGGGCAAGAGCGAGGCGCAGCGCATGCGGGACTTTATTGCCGACGGCGGCTCGCTTATTTCTCTCGTTCAGAAGCACTGCGAGCTGTGGGCGACGAGTCCGTAAGGCCGTGGCCCCACTCACGCAGACGCTGGAACAGCACGAACAGCGCGGGAATGAACACGATCCCCACGACGGTCGCCACCAGCATACCGCTGAACACCGTGGTGCCAATGATGCGACGGCTCTGGGCACCCGCCCCGGTCGCCAGCATCATTGGCATGACGCCGATAATAAACGACACGGCGGTCATCATCACCGCGCGGAAGCGGCGCGATGCCCCTTCCCTCGCCGCATCGACAATCGTCATTCCGTCCATGCGCCGGGCGCGGGCGAACTCCACGATAAGAATCGCATTTTTGGCCGCCAGCGCGATCAGCAATACCAGACCAATTTGCACGTAGACATCGTTGGCGTAGCCCGCCATCCACAGCCAGACCAGCGCCCCGCCGAGGGCGAAGAGCACCGAGAGCATCACGCTCGCCGGGAGCGTCCAGCTCTCATACTGGGCGACGAGAAACAGCCACGCCATCACCACCGCCGCCAGCACAATCCATATCGCCTGATTGCCGGTCTGCTGCTCCTGATACGACATGCCGCTCCAGGCATAGTCGTATCCGGCAGGCAGGATCTCTGCCAGAATTTCGCTCATCACCGCCATCGCGGTGCTGCTGCTCACCCCTTCCGCCGCCGAGCCGCTCACCGACACGGACGGAAACTGGTTGTACTGCTGCAGGAACGGCGCGCCAACGCCCGGCGTGATGGTGACGAGGTTGCTCAGGCGCACCCGCTCGCCAGTGTTGCTGCGCACAAACAGCTCGCTGATTTGCTCAGCGCGCTCGCGCCACTGCATTTCGTTCTGCATAACAACGTGGTAAACGCGGTTGTTGATGCTGAAATCCCCGGCGCGCGTGCCGCCAAAGGCGGTTTGCAGGCTACTGAAGATGCGCGATACCGGCACGTCGAGACGGGCCGCACGCTCGCGATCGACGGTCAGCGTCAGCTGCGGGACGTTGCTGCTCCAGGTGGTGAACACGCGGCTTAGCTGCGGGTGCTGATTGGCTTTCATCAGCACCCCGCGCGTCACGCGCTCCAGCTCCGCCGGGCTTTGCCCCGCTTGCGCCTGTATGCGCAGATCGAAGCCGGAGGCGTTGCCCAGCCCCGGCAGGGTCGGCGGCGCGAAGGTCATGATGGTCGCTTCCGGCAGGGCCAGCAGCTGACGCTGCAGGGTAGCCATCACCTCGTCCAGCGGCGGGCGCTCGCTCCAGTCTTTGAGCATGATGGAGATAAACCCGCCGTTGGAAGCGCTGGTGCCGTTAAGAATGTTAAAGCCGGAGACCTGAATCACGTCTTCCACCGCCGGATTTTTAGCGATTAATTCGCGTGCGGTGGTCATTACCGCTTCGGTGCGCTCCAGCGAGGCGGCTTCCGGCAGCTGAACGCTGGCAAAGAAGTAGCCCTGGTCCTCCTGTGGCAGGAAGCCTTTTGGCATCGACGTAAAGCTGAACGCCACCACGGCCGCCGCGCCTGCGGTGGCCAGCAGCGCCAGCCACGGGCGCAGGGTGAATACGCTTACGATCCGGGTATAGCGATTGCGCGTGGCATCCAGCCCGCGGTTGAATCCGCGAAAAATCGCAGCGGGCTGTGCCGGACGCGGGCGCAGCAGCATTGCACAGAGCGCGGGCGTCAGGGTCAGCGCCACCAGGCTTGAGAGCGTGACCGCCGTGGAAAGCGTGACCGCGAACTGGCGGTAAAGCTCACCGACAATCCCCGGCAGCAGCGCCACCGGCACAAATACCGCCAGCAGCACCAGCGTCGTGGCTATCACCGGCCCGGCAATCTGGCGCAGCGCCAGCGTGGTCGCCGCCGTGCGGCTCTGCCCTTCGGCCATCAGCGTTTCGACGCTCTCCACCACCACGATGGCATCATCCACCACCATCGTCAGCGCCAGAATGATGGCGAACAGGCTGAGCGTGTTGGCGGAGTAGCCCAGCGTGTACAGCACCGCAAACGTGCCCACCAGCGACACCGGAATGGCGAGCGCAACAATCAGCGTCGCGCGCCAGCTTTGCAGGAACAGGGATACAACAACAACGACCGCCAGCATCGTCAGCGCCAGCGAGACGCCGATCTCCTTGATGGTGGCCGCAACGAAGGTGGTGGTATCGAATTTCACCTCGTAGACCAGGTCGTCCGGGAAGCGCGACGCGAGGCGCTCCAGCTCGGCGCGCACCGCGTCGGCCACGCGCAGGGCGTTGGCGGACGGTGTCGGGTAGATGCCGAGGTAGGCGGAGTCGTGTCCGTTCAGCTGCGCGCCGGAGCTGTAGCTACGCGAGCCAAGCTCGATGGTGGCGACGTCCTTCAGGCGCACCAACTGGCCCATCTCGCCAGCGCGGATAATGATGTCAGCAAAATCATCAGACTGGTTCAGGCGCCCCAGCCCGTTGATGGTCAGGGTCTGCTGCTGGCCGTTAAACACCGGCGGCGTGCCGACCTGGCCCGCCGCTCCCTGCACGTTCTGCTCGCGCAGCGCCTGCGCCACGTCGTCCGTGGTAACGTTCAGGGCGTTCATGCGGTCTGGACGCAGCCAGATGCGCATGCTGTAGTCGCGCGCGCCAAACATCTGCACCTGACCGACGCCCGGCAGGCGCGACAGCGCCTCACGCACCTGGGTGCTGGCGTAGTTACTGACGAACAGCGGCGTGTGGGTATTGTCAGGTGAGTAAAGACTTACCCCCATCATCAGATTGGTGGCGCGTTTGCGCACCTGCACGCCGTTTTGCTGCGCCTCCGCTGGCAGTTGCGCCACGGCCTGCGCCACGCGGTTTTGCACGTCGATGGCGGCTAAATCCGGATCGGTCCCCGCGGCAAAGGTGATGTTAAGGCTGTAGGTGCCTTCATCCGAACTCGTGGACTCCATGTACAGCATGTGATCCACGCCGTTAAGCTGCGTCTCCAGCGGCGTGGCGATGGCCTCCGCCACGTCAGCCGAACTGGCCCCCGGCCAGCTGGCAGAGACATTCACCACCGGCGGCGTGATCTGCGGATACTGCTCCACCGGGATAATCTTCAGCGCGATGGCCCCCAGCAGGGTAATGACCAGCGCTATCACCATCGCAAAGCGCGGGCGTTTGATGAAAAACGTCAGCATGATGGCTCCTTAATTCAGTATCTGGACGGCAGCACCGGGCTGTACACGCTGTGCACCGTCAGTGATCGCTCGCTCACCAGGCTTAACACCGGAAGCAATCTGGAACAGCTGCCCAACCTGCCCGGCAATTTTTAGCGGGCGTTTTTCGGCGTTTCCGTCGGCACTCACCACCCAGGCAAAGAATCCATCGCCATTCTGCTGGACCGCAGCGGCAGGGAGCGTCAGTACCGGCTGCTCGCTGGCCGGGCGCAGCGTCACATTTACGTTGCCGCCGGGCAACAGCTGATGGCGCGGGTTGGCAAACCCGGCGCGCAGCATCACGCTGGCGGTGCGCGGGTCGATGCGGTTATCCACCGAGGTCAGTTCACCGCGGATACGCTGTCCGTTGCTGTCAATGAATACCTGCCACGCCTGTTTCATGGCGCTGATATCTGCATGCTGTCCGGCTTTGGTGGCAAAGGCGCGCTCTTCCAGCGCAAAAGCGATGCGGATCGGATCAAGCTGTACTACCTCCACCAGCACGCCGCTTGCGGGGTTGACCAGGCTACCTGCGTGGAAGTTGCTGTGCCCCACGCGACCGTCAATCGGCGAGGTGATGCGGGTGTAGTTCATGGTGACGTTGCGTGCGTCGAGCCGGGCTTTGGCCTGCTCCAGCGCAGCGCGGGCGACGTCGCGCTGCATACGCGCGTTGTCCACGTCATGACGGCTGATGGCCTTGCTGCTGCCCAGGCTTTCAAAGCGGGAAAGCTGCTGCTGCGCCTGGCGCAGCGTGGCTTCAGCGCTGTTGACTTCGGCCTGCGCCAGACGCACGGCGGCACGCGGCTCGGCATCGTCCAGCTCAAACAGCACATCCCCTTTTTTCACATACTGCCCGTCGCGAAAGTGGATTTTAGTGATAACACCTTCCGTGCGGGCGCGCAGCTCAACGGTGTGGATGGCTTCAATGCGCCCCGGGATCTGACGCTCGGCGGCGTGGGCGGTCTGCTCCACGTTGGCGACGCGCACGGGAATGGCGGCGAAGACGGGTTGCAGGGTGCAGGCAAGGAGTGCGAACAGGAGTGGGAATTTCATGGAAGTACCTCAGCGTGATTTCCCCCTCACCCCGCCCTCTCCCACAGGGCGAGGGAGGTCAGAGTTCCCTCTCCCTGTGGGAGAGGGTTAGGGTGAGGGGTAAGGTTTTGTTATGCAGCCTTACGGAACCTGCGGGTCAGTCGCTTCTCGATTTCGACGACGAAGAACATTCCCATTGCAACCGCCAGCGTCACAAACCAGTAGCGGAGCGGCAGCGCTTCGGTGCCAAACAGCATCTGCATAAACGGCAGGTAGATGATGGCGGCCTGGAGCAGGAACAACACGCCCGTGACCAGCCAGATGCCTTTATTCGCCAGCAGACCACGGTTCAGGGAGAACCCTTCAGTGTTGCGGCAGTTAATCATGTACACCCACTGGGCGCAGACCAGCATCTGCAGCAGCACGGTGCGGATGAACTCCGCGCTGTGGCCGCGCGGGGCCAGCCAGGCCTCCAGCGCAAAGGCGGCAATGGCAATCATGGTGCCGACAAAGGCCACGCGCCACACCGCGTAGGCGTCCATCACGTGCTGCCCGGTCTGACGTGGTGGACGGCGCATGATATTGCGCTCGGCGGCTTCAAAGGCCAGACCGAAGGAGAGCGTGGCGGAGGTCGCCATGTTCATCCACAGAATCAGCACTGGCGTCAGCGGAATGATGTTCCCCGCCAGCAGCGCAATCACAATCAATAGCCCCTGCGCCAGGTTGGTCGGCATGATGAACAGGATGGTCTTCTTCAGGTTGTCGTAAACGCGACGCCCCTCTTTCACCGCGCTGGCGATGGTGGCGAAGTTATCGTCCGTCAGGACCATGTCCGCCGCCTCTTTGGTCACTTCCGTGCCTTTGATGCCCATTGCGATGCCGACATCCGCCTGACGCAGCGCCGGGGCATCGTTCACGCCGTCGCCGGTCATACCGACGATTTCACCTTTCTCCTGCAGCGCTTTCACCAGGCGCAGCTTATGCTCCGGGCTGGTACGGGCAAAGATGTCATAGGTCACCGCCGCATCCGCCAGCTCGGCATCGTTCATCTTCTCAAGCTGATAGCCGGTCACCGCCTGCTCGCTGTTGGTGATCCCCAGCATCTGGCCGATGCTCATCGCCGTCTGCGGATGATCCCCGGTGATCATCTTCACGCGGATCCCCGCCTGCTGACAGGCGTTAATGGCATCAATCGCCTCCGGGCGCGGCGGATCCATCATTCCGGCAATGCCGAGGAAGATCAGCCCGTGGCTCAGATCGTCGTGCGTGAGCGCCGTTTCGCCATTGGCTGGCTTAAACGCCGCCGCAACCATGCGCAGTCCCTGACGCGCATAGCGCTCCATCTCGTTTTCCCAGTACGCGCGGTTGAAGGCGTCTGCACCGTGGCGGGTTTGCTGCTGCGCGCACAGGGCGAAAATGACGTCCGGCGCGCCGGTGATCAGGATCTGCTCCTCGCAGCCAATCTGGTAGTGGGTGCTCATGTACTTGTACTGTGAGTCAAACGGGATCTTGTTAACCAGCGTCGTTGTTACCGGCGCGAGGTTGGCTTTCGCCGCCAGCACCTTCAGCGCGCCCTCGGTTGGCCCCCCGGTGATGCCCCACAGGCCGCGCTCGTCCTGAATCAGCTGGCTGTCGTTACAGAGGTCAATAGTGCGCAGGTACTGCTCCAGCACGGTGCCCGGCTGGATCTGCACTGGCTCATCGCTGCCTTCCAGATAAATGTTGCCCACCGGCTCATAGCTGTTGCCGTCCACGCGGTAGCAGGTGTCGGCGGTGATGATGGCTTTGACCGTCATCTCGTTCATGGTCAGGGTGCCGGTTTTATCCGAGCAGACCACGGTCATCGCGCCCAGGGTTTCAACCGTCGGCAGCTTGCGGATGATCGCCCGCTTGCGCGCCATCGCCTGCACGCCCAGGGAGAGGATAATGGAGATAATTGCAGGTAGACCTTCCGGTACGGAGGCGACCGCCAGGCTGATGAGGGAGAGCAGCAGCTCGCCCATTGGGATCTCGCGGAATGCCAGGCTGAAGACAAACAGCGCGGCCATCATCGCCAGAATAATGGCGAAGATCGCCTTACCCAGCTTGTCCATCTGCACCAGCAGCGGCGTGCGGTGTTTTTCAATGCCCGCCATCATCTGATTGATATGGCCAAGCTCGGTCTCCTGCCCGGTGGCAATAACCACGCCCACGCCACCGCCCGCGCTCACGGTAGTGCCGGAGAAGACCAGGTTGGTGCGATCGCCCAGCGGCAGCTCACCGTTCAGCGGCTGAGTATGTTTATCCACTACGGTGGATTCACCGGTCAGAATCGCCTCTTCCACGCGTAAATTATGCGCCTCAATTAAACGCATATCCGCCGGAATACGATCCCCGGCGCGTAATACAATAATATCGCCCGGGACTATTTCAGTTGTGGGGAGCGTTTCATGATTGCCATTACGAATGACGCGCGCTTCGCTGGAGAGCATGTTACGAATACTCTTCAGGGATTTTTCCGCGTTGCTTTCCTGAATATGACCAATTAAGGCATTGATAACCGCCACGCCTAAAATAACCAACGTATCAACCCAATGCCCCATGACCGCGGTTAATACCGCGGCGGCAAGCAGGACGTAAATCAGTACATCGTTAAAATGCGCGAGAAAGCGCAGCCAGCCCGGCTTGCCTTTTTTCTCCGGCAATGCATTCGGGCCATGTTTTTGCAGACGCGCCTGCGCCTCTGCGCGGTCCAGACCGCTCACCTGGCTCTGCGTATGAGCCAGCACCTGCTCTACGGTCTGCTGGTATGCCAGCCCGCCGGAAGGCGGCATGTTTGGGGATAATTTTTTTTCGGTCATCGTATTTTTCCTTCAATATCCGGTGAACAGAAGCCTGAATTCCTTTCGGGCTTTAATTTATTCATTTTTAAGTCTTGCGGCTAAAATTGATCTACCGCAATATATTTACCGCTGGGTTATTCAAAATTAATTACGATTATTTCGACAAGCTGATTTTTACAAAATATTTCTAAACCAACGCTAAACGAGGGGGAAGCATGTTTGGTATTTATCGCGGACGACGCCTGGCGTTATACATTGTCGCAGCCATTGTTATTGCGACGTTAATTGGATATAGCACATATAGTTTTGTAAAATTATTTTCATGATGCAGACATTTATTTACATGGCATAATATTAATTTAATCACTACGATTAAATCATTCTCCTTACGCGCTTTATTTGCCGGAGAAGGTGATTATTTCATTAAAAAAGCCCAGGCAGGTTGATATTGCTTTACGTTAAAGGATGCCGGACAATGACATTTTTAACTGACGATTAACATTACGATGAAACACCCGTTAGAATCGCTGCTGACTGCCGGGGGCATTTTATTACTGGCGCTGATCTCTTGCCTGCTGTTACCCGCTCCGTCGCTGGGCCTGGTGCTGGCGCAAAAGCTGATGACGACCTTTCACATGGTCGATCTGAACCAGCTTTACACCATTTTGTTTTGCGTGTGGTTTTTACTGCTTGGCGCTATCGAATTCTTCGTGCTGCGTTTCGTCTGGCGCCGCTGGTTTTCACTGGCGTCATGAATGCATAAAAAAGCCGGGTAGCAGCTTCGCCTTACCCGGCCTGTGTGTTGTCAGTTTCAGTGCGTCCGACTGTGGTTTTCCTTGCGGTACGCCCCTGGCGGCTGATGGAAGGTGCGGGTAAAGATGCGCGTGAACGTCTGCTGCGATTCAAACCCGTAGCGCAGGCAGATCTCATAAACGCGCTCGTCCGATTCACGCAGATCCCGTGCCGCCAGCAGCAGCTTGCGTTCGCGAATATAGCGCCCCAGGCTTTCACCTTTATACTGCATAAACAGCCGCTGCAAATGCCATTTGGAGTAACCCGCATGGCGGGCAATGTCTTCAATGCGTAACGGCTGGTGCAGGTTGTCGTCGATCCATTCGACGATCGTATCAATGACTTGAGCGGAAATGGTCATACTGCTCTCCCCTTCTGCTTCTTGCTTAAACATTATTCCCACCACTGACGAAAAGTTTGTGTGGTATCACTCACCCGAACGGGCTCGCCCAGTTCCGGCGTGAGCAGTCGATAGTTTTTATCCTTGCTGGCTTTTGCCAGCTGGATCAGTGGGTCGTTCCAGGTGTGTTTTGCCAGCACAAAACGACCGTTATGCCCCGGCACCACCGCCTTTGCATTCAGGTCGACCGACGCCTGAGCCGTCTCCTCTGGCAGCATGTGGATGTACTTCCAGTCCTGGTCATACTGGCCGTTTTCCATGATGGCTAAATCCACATCACCAAACTGCTCGCCGATTGCCTTAAAGTGCGGGCCGTAGCCAGAATCTCCGCTGTAGTAGATCTTCTGCTCTGGGGTGACAAACATAAAGCTGCCCCACAGCGTCTGGTCACGTTTAATGCCTCGCCCGGAGAAGTGACGCGCGGGCAACAGGTGAACCGTCAGCGCATCGCTGATGTGCACCGACTGGTTCCAGTCGCGTTCGTCGATAATCTCTGGCTTCATCCCCCAGTAGCGCAGATGTGACCCTACCCCGAGCGGCGTCACCACGCGTTTCACCTTCGGCAATAACGCCCTGATGGTGGCGTAATCCAGGTGGTCGTAGTGATCGTGAGAGATAATCAGCAGGTCGATCTCCGGCATGCTCGCCGCGCGCCACGGATACTCCCCCGCAAAGGCTTTATTGAGAAACGAAAACGGCGCGGCATAGTTACCAAGGACCGGGTCGATCAGGATGCGTTTTCCCGCCAGCTGCAGATACCAGGAGGAGTGGCCGAGCCACACCAGCGTGTCCTGCTCCAGCGGCAGGCTCGCCAGATCGGTTTTCACCAGCGGCAGCGGCTGAGCCGGGCGGGCATTTTCGGTTTTACGGGTCAGGAATTGCCACCACGCCACCAGCATATTTTGTTGGCCGGTAAAGCCAGGCGTCGGGAGCGTATTGTGGAATTTCCCCTCGTAGTAGTGCGGAGACGCTTCCACTTCCGTGAGCTGCGCACCCTGCGGTGGCTGGCCAAAACCGGCATTCAGAACAAACGGTAAACTCGCAGCTGAAGCAATAATCATGACGAACACCACGCAGATGAAGAGAGTTTTTTTCATATCCTGACCCGAAAACGCGAGCCATCCGATGGTTTGCGTGGGGTAAACTTGATTATGAGTGAGTAAGCACTCATTATAGATATGATGAGAAAGTCGTCAAGACGTTTTCGATCTTTGACATTCCGCGTTGCAGCGTGTCAAAGCACGTGTTTCAATCGGGGTTTTTATCAGTGAAAGGGGGAAAAATTTAGTGGCACGTCCGAAGAGTGAAGATAAAAAACAGGCCTTACTGGACGCCGCAACGGCGGCATTTGCACAGTCAGGTATTGCCGCCTCAACGGCGCTCATTGCCCGTAAGGCGGGTGTCGCCGAAGGCACGCTGTTCCGCTACTTTGCTACCAAAGACGATCTGCTGAATGCCCTCTATCTGCACCTGAAGCAGGATCTCTGCCAGACCATGCTGGCGAACCTCGATCGCACCATCACGCTGCCGAAAGAACATACCCGCAATATCTGGAACAGCTATGTGGACTGGGGGATTCGTAACCCCGTGGCGCATGCGGCTATCCGCCAGATTGGGGTCAGTGAAAAGCTGAGCGCCGAAACGGAGATGGCGGTGAAAGAGATGTTCCCGGAACTGCATGAGCTGTGCCGTCGTTCGGTGCGCCCGGTGTTTATGTCGGATGAATTCAAAACGTTTGGCGATGCGCTGTTTTTATCGCTGGCCGAAAGCACGATGGAGTTTGCCACCCGCGATCCGTCCCGCGCCGTCGATTTTAAAGCCCTGGGTTTTGAAGTCATGTGGCGCGGACTGGCTCAGGAGGAGAGCGATGGACAGTAAATCCTTGCAGGAACACGCGAAGCGCGTCGCGCTGGAGATGCCTTTTACCGAACACTGCTGGCCGTTCGGCCCGGAGTACGACGTCTTCAAGGTCGGCGGAAAAATTTTCATGCTGATGGCAACCGCACACGGACGGCCGCACGTTAGCCTGAAATCCGATCCGGAAACGTCGCTGTTAAATCAGCAGATCTACCGGGGCGTTGAGCCTGGTTACCATCTGAATAAAAAACACTGGATTTCCCTTTACGGCACCGAGGACATCACCCCGGAACTGGTTGCCGACCTGATTGCAGATTCCTGGAATCTGGTCGTTGATAAACTGCCGAAGAAAGACCAGAAGTGGATACGCCCCGCCTGATTGTTCGTCTGAGACGAACAGATTAAGCGCTCGAAATGCACTTATCTTTTGCCGCTTTGCGCGGTAATCTGCTCTCCTTTCGCGCCCGCGTACGGGCGAATTTCATTACCAGGAGTAGTTATGGATATCATTTCTGTCGCCCTGAAACGCCACTCCACCAAGGCGTTCGACCCGACTAAAAAACTGACCGCTGAAGAAGCAGAAAAAATCAAAACCCTGCTGCAGTACAGCCCGTCCAGCACCAACTCCCAGCCGTGGCACTTTATTGTGGCCAGCACCGAGGAAGGTAAAGCGCGCGTGGCGAAATCCGCCGCAGGTACCTATGTGTTCAACGAACGCAAAATGCTGGACGCCTCTCACGTAGTGGTGTTCTGCGCGAAAACCGCGATGGATGATGCCTGGCTTGAGCGCGTCGTGGATCAGGAAGAAGCCGATGGTCGTTTTAACACGCCAGAAGCCAAAGCCGCGAACCATAAGGGCCGGACTTACTTCGCCGATATGCACCGTGTGGATCTGAAAGATGATGACCAGTGGATGGCGAAACAGGTTTACCTGAACGTCGGTAATTTCCTGCTGGGCGTGGGTGCCATGGGTCTGGATGCAGTGCCAATCGAAGGTTTCGATGCCGCGATCCTCGACGAAGAGTTTGGCCTGAAAGAGAAAGGCTTCACCAGCGTAGTGGTGGTGCCGGTTGGCCATCACAGCGTGGAAGATTTCAACGCCACGCTGCCGAAGTCTCGCCTGCCGCTGAGCACGATTGTGACCGAGTGCTAATCCCGACGGGCCGCCGCGCGCGGCCCGTTACGTTTTACTGATGACCAGTCTGCGATGCGGATGGACGTCACGATCGTTTCCCCAGGCAAAAGCAATCCAGCGTTCTTCCAGTTCAGCGTATGAACTCACTGGTGTTAATTCCCACTCTGCGCCTACCGTACCGTCCGCCACGCTTATCTGGTAATTCATGCTGAACGCCCAGTCTATCATCCGCAACCAAAACCGCTGCCCGTCTCCCGTTTGCTCGCTGTCTGAGACCACGATATCGTATTCGCTGAGCACCCACTGAAAGAAAAGTTGTGGCAACCCGCTGATAACGGATTGATGGACCGCGCGGGGCGTACGCCAGACCATCACTTGCGTGGCGGCACCGTGAGGAAAGGTAATTTCTTTATGAAACGTCAGCTTCACGGCATATGCCGTATAAGGCTTACCGTCGTCGGTCGTCACGAGACGGTATTCATCGCTATAGCGCGACTTCAGAAGCCGATACCCCACAGGCAACAAAAAACCTGGCAGATGAAAATCCACCGTGCCCCGCAACAGAAACGCTTCAGTATGTTCAACGTTTTGAGTGATAAGCCCAAGTTTTTGGCTAAATTCTGCGGAATCAATCATCAGTGGCGACATCGGTGGTTTCTCATCGCGTAAGTATAGTCCACTTCACTACTCATCTAAATGATGTAGATTCAGCAGGTTGGTCTCATTCAGACCTTATCTTACGCAATGTGAACCGACACGGCAGGATCCGTGCTGATTCCCTGAAAACGCCTCGCAAAAAAATTATTTAGCCTGTTCCGCCAGCCATGCCATCGCCCTCTCCCCCGCCTCGTCCACCGGTAAATAGACCAGCAGCCGCGACCCGTTTCGCGGTGCGGAGTACCAGTACATCTGCTGCAGCGTAAAATCCCCCAGCTCGGGATGGGTAAACAGCTTGAGCTGGTTCTCCACGCCGCGCACGTCGTTGCGCTGGTGCCACAGCGTTTTGAACTCCTCAGACACCGCAAAGAAGCGCGCCAGTTTGGCTTCCCACAGCGGGTCGCCACGGTGCTCGGCCATCGCCGCGCGGAAATAGGAGACAAAAATCGGCAGCACATCATCGCGTCTGCCGAGCCGCGCGCGCCACGCGGGATGGGTGAGAAACAGGTAAATACAGTTGCGGTCCTCCGGCGGGATTTCATTGAAATCAACGCCCATCAGATGCCCAAAACTGTCGTTCCACGCCACGATATCGAAATTGGGTTTCTGGATGCTGGCAGGTTTTGGCATCAGCGTATCCAGCAGGCGACGCGTGCCTTCGCTGATCCCCTCGCAGCAGACCGCCTGCGGTGCTTCGCCCGGCGGCAAACCGGCGAGCACGAAAAGATGCCGGGCTTCGGTCGGAGTACACTGCAGGGCTTTCGCTATGGCTGCCATCACCGCGCTGGACGGATTGACGTCCCTGCCCTGCTCAAGCCAGGTATACCAGGTCACACCCACGTCGGCGAGCATCGCCACCTCTTCGCGGCGCAGACCCGGCGTGCGGCGGCGTCCGCTGCGCGGCAAACCGAGACGCTGCGGATCGAGGCTTTCACGCCGGGCGCGTAAAAATGCGCCCAGCTGTTTTCGCGTGTCATCCTGAAGTGAGGCGACGGGTTCAGACATCAACGCCATAAATCCCCCTGCATGGTAGTGCCAGTACCAGTATAAGCAAGAACTGGTACCCGTTTATCAGATGGTTGATGCTACGACCATCTGATGAATGACGCAATGGAGTTACCATGAATACGTCAGTTGTTTCACCGGGTCGCGCAGGCCTGATATTGCTGTTAACCGGCCAGATGCTACCCATGATTGATACCTCAATCACTAACGTGGCGCTGGACGCCATTACCCATTCACTGCACGCTACCGCCACCGAGCTGGAGCTGATTGTCGCGCTTTATGGCGTGGCGTTTGCCGTCTGCCTCGCGCTCGGCAGCAAGCTGGGAGATAATCTTGGCCGCCGTCGCCTGTTTATGTGGGGTGTGGCAATCTTTGGCCTGGCCTCGCTGCTGTGCGGAATGGCGGGGAACATTGAACAACTGCTGGCCGCGCGTATTGTTCAGGGGGCGGGTGCCGCCCTGATCATGCCGCAAATTCTTGCCACGCTGCACGTCACGTTAAAAGGCACAGCCCACGCGAAGGCGATTAGCCTGTTCGGCGGCATTGGGGGGATTGCGTTTATCGTCGGCCAGATGGGCGGCGGCTGGCTGGTATCGGCGGATATCGCCGGACTGGGCTGGCGTAACGCCTTCTTTATTAACGTCCCCATCTGCCTGGTGGTGCTGGCGCTGAGCCGTCGCTACGTGCCGGAAACCCGCCGTGAAACGCCGTCGCGCATCGACTGGGCAGGGACCGTCTTGCTGGCCATCATGCTCTGCTGTCTGCTGTTCCCGATGGCGCTCGGCCCACAGTGGCACTGGCCGTGGTCGCTAAAGGTTATGCTTCTCGCCATTATTCCGCTGGCCTGGCTGATGGCACAGAATGCGCGCAAAAAAGAGCGTGGAAATGCCCATCCGCTGATCCCACCGCGTCTGCTTCAGCTACGCAGCGTTCGCTTTGGCATCGTGATTGCGCTGCTCTTTTTCAGCGTCTGGTCCGGGTTTATGTTTTGTATGGCGCTGACCATGCAAACCGGTCTGGGGATGGCGCCGTGGCAGTCCGGGAACAGTTTTATCGCCCTCGGGGTGACCTATTTTATCTCCGCGTGGTTCGCGCCGCGGCTGATTGCGCGCTACAGCACCAGCACGATTCTGCTCACCGGCCTGGCAATCCAGATAATCGGCCTGCTGGCGCTGATCGCCACGTTCCGCTACTGGGGAGTGCAAAATACGGCGCTGACGCTGGCGCCAGCCACCGGGCTGGTAGGCTACGGTCAGGCGCTGATTGTGAACAGCTTCTACCGCATCGGGATGCGCGATATTCAGCCTGATGACGCAGGGGCCGCCAGCGCCATCTTAAGCACCCTGCAGCAGGCCGCGCTGGGGCTTGGCCCGGCCATTTTCGGGGCGATTTTGCTGCACGGGTTGCAACATCATCACGGGGATTACGCCCAGGCGATTAACCTTTTCCTGACGGTGGAAACCGGCCTGATGGTCATCCTGGCGCTGGCAACGCTGCGCATCCGCCATCGGCTGTGTTTACCCGTCGTGAAGGTCTGCCAGGCCAGCAAATAAGCCTGAGGTATTTGCATAATAGATCCGCAGCCGCCATTATGGGGCTGCATCAATACAGGAGACGTTATGCAGGAATTAATTGCTCAGGTTGAAGAGTTAGGCATTGAAATTAATCACACCACCTCTTTAGTGATTATCTTTGGTATTATTTTTCTTACTGCCATCATCGTTCATTTTATTCTGCACAAAGTCGTGCTGCGCGCATTCGAGAAACGCGCCCGGGCCAGCAGCCATTTATGGTTGCAGATCATTACCCAGAATAAATTATTTCACCGTCTGGCATTTACCCTTCAGGGGATAATCGTCAACGTTCAGGCCGTTCTCTGGCTGCAAAAAGGGAGCGAAGCGGCAGAAATGCTCACCACCTGCGCGAAGCTGTGGGTGATGGTGTATGCCCTGCTCTCCTTCTTCTCGCTGCTGGACGTCATATTCAATCTTTCGCAGAAAATGGCGACCGCCTCACAGCTGCCGCTGAAAGGGATCTTCCAGGGCATCAAGCTGGTGAGCGCGATTCTGGTGGGGATCTTAATTATCTCTCTGCTGATCGGTCAGTCACCGGCCATTTTGATTAGCGGCCTGGGTGCTATGGCCGCCGTTCTGATGCTGGTCTTTAAAGACCCGATACTGGGACTGGTCGCCGGGATCCAGCTTTCCGCCAACGACATGCTCAAGCTTGGCGACTGGCTGGAGATGCCGAAATACGGTGCCAACGGCACGGTTACGGACATCGGCCTGACCACCGTTAAAGTGCGCAACTTCGATAACACCATCACCACGATCCCAACGTGGGCGCTGGTCTCTGACGCCTTTATCAACTGGAGCGGCATGTCGGCCTCCGGCGGCCGACGCATTAAGCGCAGCCTGAATATCGATACCACCAGCATTCACTTCCTGGACGAGCAGGAGCAGCAGAAGCTGATTCAGGCGAAACTGCTCAAGCCGTATCTGGCCGCACGACATGAGGAAATTAGCCTGTGGAATCGGAAAAATGGCGAAGGTGAATCGGTATTAGACCTGCGCAAAATGACCAATATTGGTACCTTCCGCGCCTACCTGAATGAATATCTGCGTAACCACCCGCGCATTCGCAAAGATATGACGTTAATGGTGCGTCAGCTGGCACCGGATGCCAACGGCCTGCCGATTGAAATATACGCTTTCACCAACACGGTGATCTGGGCAGAATATGAGGAGATTCAGGCTGACATCTTCGATCATATTTTTGCGGTGGTGGAGGAGTTTGGTCTGCGTATTCATCAGTCACCTACCGGGAACGATATTCGCTCCCTGGCAGGGGTTATAGCCCAATAATCAGGTACTGGCGCGGGAAATAAAGCGCCAGTCCATCATCACTCTTTCCGTGGGCGCCTCGGGGTTGTCGATTTTATTTAAGAGCAGGTCGACCGCCTTGCGCCCGATATCCCGCGACGGCTGTTCGATGGTGGTCAGCGAAATCATGTCCGCCAGCTCGGTACCGTCAAATCCCACAACAGCAATATCCTCCGGCACCCGCAGCCCGGCCTGCTGAATGGCGCGCAGCGCGCCCGCCGCCAGCGTATCGGAGACGGCAAACACCGCATCAGGTGGATTATCCTGCAACAGATTTTGCATCGCCACCATCCCGGCGCGGAAGCTGAGATCGCTGGCGTATTCAACCGCCTGATACTCCAGATCTTTCAGGTGGATCACGCTCTTATAGCCGCGCTCGCGCAGACGGGCATATTTATAGCTCAGGTCGTGGTTGATCATCGCGATGCGTTTGCGTCCACCGTCGGCAAGCTGGCTGACGGCATGCTGCGACGCATCAACGTCGTTAATCCCCACGCAGGAAACCGCGCCGGCATCGGCATATTCGGCACACTGCACCCACGGTGCGGAGCCAATCAGCGCGGCCAGTTCCGGCAGCTTTGAGAAAGCGTCCATGGTGATAATGCCGTCGACGATTTTGCCCGACAGCAGGCTCAAGCCCGAACGGGAACGTTCGATGTCCGACCCGGAGTTACACAGCAGGATCCGATAGCCGTTTTTCTCCGCCTCTTCTTCGATGCCCTTCACCACTTCGGCGCAGAACGGGTTGGCAATGTTTGAGACCATCACCAGGATCATATAGCTCCGGGCAGTACGTAACTGACGGGCCAGTAAATTAGGCTGGTAGTTGCTCTCTTTGATGGCCTGCAGGACGCGCTCGCGGTTTTTTGCCTTCACGGTGTCGCTGTTATTGAGCACGCGGGAGACCGTCGCCACGGAGACCCCGGCCAGCTGAGCGATTTTCTGAATTGACATAGCGACGACACATCCTGCGGTTAGCGTTTTGTGCAGGCTACCATAAATTTGTTGCCCGGCGAACCGGGCAACACGTCATTGCGCCACGCATACCCAACGCTGCTGCTGATGGCTTTTCACTATGGCATCAATGATATACATCACGCTTGCGCCATCGTGGAAGGTCGCAAACTGCGGTGCCTGCGGCATCGCTCCCGCCTGCACGGCGCGGTAGAACTGCATCATCATATTTTTAAAGGCGTCAGGCCAGCCTTCGATGTGCCCGCCGGGGAAGTGTGCGCTGCTGGCCACGTCAGGGTTCATCAAGCCCGGATCGTCGGTGAGCGTCTGATTTGCCAGCGCGCGATGGCCGATCCACAGCTGTTGCGGCACCTCCTGATCCCACGCCACTGACTGCTCGCTGCCGTTAATCTCAAACGTCAGGCGGTTTTTACGCCCGGCGCTCACCTGCGAGACGCTAAAGCAACCTTTGCTGCCATCGTCAAAGCGGAACAGCACTGAGCCGAAGTCTTCGGTACTGACCGGTGTGTTGGTATACGCCGCCGCCTCATCGTGGGAGAAGGTCTGATGACCGCCCATGCTGGCCTTACGCGTCGGCCAGACGATGGAGAGATCGGCCATGACCTCGGTAATGCGCCTGCCGGTCACAAATTGCACCGTATCGCACCAGTGGGAGCCGATATCCGCCACCGCGCGCGAAGCCCCGCCAAGCGCGGCATCCACCCGCCAGTTGTAGTCGGTTTCCAGCAGCATCCAGTCCTGTAAATAACTGCCGTGTGAGGCGAATAGCCGCCCGAGGCTGCCCGCGCGCATCATGCTCGCCGCCTGGCGCACCATCGCAAACTGGCGATAGACAAAGCTCACGCCGTGCACCACGCCAGCCTGCTCCGCCCGCGCCACCAGGTCACGCGCCTCGTCCGACGTCATGCAGAGCGGTTTTTCAGAAAAGACATGTTTTCCCGCGCGCAGGATCTGACGGTTAATCTCCGCGTGCAGATGATTGGGCGTGCAGTTGTGCACCACGTGCAGGTCAGGAAGTGCGAGCAGTTCCGCCACGCTGGCGCAGGCGTGGGGCACGTTAAGCTGGCGTGCTTTTTCCTGCGCGCTGGCAAGCGTGCCGTCGCAGAGCGCCACCACCTGCACAAACCCGAGACGCCGCAGCGCCTCGATATGCGCCGGGCCGATAAACCCGCTGCCGACAATCCCGACATTAATCATGGCTGCCCCCTGCCGCGAAGTCATCAAACGCACGCCCGGATACGGGGATGATGTGGCGGCGGATAAACTCGCTTCCCTCACTTGCGCCGGTATCACCGTCTTTCAGGCAGCACTCCCACTCCAGCACCGCCCAGCCGTCATAATCGTACTGGGTCAGCTTGCTGAAAATGCCTTTGAAGTCGATCTGTCCGTCGCCGAGCGAACGGAAGCGCCCGGCGCGGTTGATCCACGGCTGGTAACCACCGTACACGCCGCTGCGCCCATTAGGACGGAACTCGGCATCTTTGACGTGGAAGGCTTTGATGCGCGCGTGGTAAATGTCGATGAAGGTCAGGTAATCCATCTGCTGTAACAGCATGTGGCTCGGGTCGTAAAGGATATTGCAGCGCGGGTGATTATCCAGAAGCGCCAGAAAACGCTCAAAGCTCACGCCGTCGTGCAAGTCTTCGCCCGGATGCAACTCAAAACAGACGTCCACGCCCTGTTCGTCAAAGGTATCCAGAATCGGTCGCCAGCGGTTTGCCAGCTCCTCGAATGCCGCCTGAAAACGCTGCTCGTTATGCGGCGGCCATGGATAGAAAAACGGCCACGCCAGCGAGCCAGAGAAGGTGGGGTGCGCTTTCAGGCCGAGTCTGGCTGAGGCGACTGCCGCCTGCTTTAGCTTTTCCGTTGCCCATGCCCGACGAGCCGTATCATTACCGCGCACGGCGGCGGGGGCGAAGTGGTCAAACGCGTCGCTGTAGACCTCGTTTACCGCCACAAGCTGCCCCTCCAGATGGGTCGACAGCTCGCTGATGACCAGCCCGTGCGCGCCCAGCTTGCCGGTAATGTCATCGCAGTAGGCCTGGCTCTCTGCCGCTTTTTCGACATCAAAAATGTGCGGATGATTGCAGGGGATCTGCACCGCTTTGTAACCCTTCGCCGCCGCCCAGCCTGCCAGTCCGTCGAGCGTGTTGAACGGCGCTTTCTCGCCAATAAATTGCGACAGAAAAATGCCCGGTCCTTTCATCGTCCTCATAACCCCTCCTGAACATTACGCCTTGTCATCGTCATACCTGAACGTGAGAAGGAAAATCAGCGCGATCGCCGCGGCAGCCACCGCCGGGATCCACCAGAATGTCACCCATGCCTGCGGCACGGTCTGCCCGGCCACCAGACGGTTATAAAGCGCGCCGGAAATCTGAGAGCCCAGCAGCATGCCGATGCCGTAGGTGAACATGACAATCATGCTTTGCGCCTGTCCTTTCACCTTTTCACCCGCCACGCGGTCGGTGTAGATAAAGCCGACGACGAAGAAGAAATCGTAGCAGACGCCGTGCAGCAGGATCCCCAGGTACAACAGGATGCGTCCTTCCTCGCTGACGCCCAGCGCGAACATGGCATAACGCACGAACCACGCCAGCATGCCGATCAGCAGCATGACTTTCACCCCCAGACGGCGGAACAGCAGCGGAATGACCAGCATGAAGAAGATCTCTGACATCTGCCCGAAGGACATGGCGGTGCTGACGTCTGCAATACCGGCATCCGCCAGATACGAGGCGGTATAGGCGTAATAGGTGCCAAGCGGGACGGAGATCAGCATCGCGCAGACGGAGAAGACAAAGAAATGGCGGGTTTTGAGTAGCGCAAAGGCATCGGCACAAAAGAGATCGCGCACCTGCACCGGTAGCCCTTTCGCTGGCGCTGGCGTGTGCGGCAGCGTCAGGCTGTAGAGTGCGAGCAGCAGGGAGCTGGCTGCCGCCACCTGGAAGATGGTGACGCTGGACGCCACGCCGGTCACGCCGATGAAAATTCCCGCCACGATCCAGCCGATGGTGCCGAACACGCGCACCACCGGGAAAGTTTTATCCACGTTCGCCAGGCTGTGAAATGCGATGTTGTTGGTCAGCGCCAGCGTTGGCATATAGCAGAGCGTGTAACCAAACAGCAGGCCAATCAGCAGCGCGCCGTTTTCGGCAATCAGCGCCCCCGGCACGAACCAGAGGATTGCCGCGCCCGCCAGGTGCATCACCGCCATCACCTTCTGCGAGGCAAAGAAACGATCCACCAGCATGCCGAGCACAAACGGCGAGAGAATGGAGGCGATGGGCCCGGCGGAGAACGCATCGCCAATTAACAGAGACATGTTGTGCCGGGTCATCACCAGGCCAAGCGTGACTGACCAGCTACCCCAGATGAAAAACTGCAGAAACATCATTAACGACAGACGCGGCACCAGCAGCCGGTGCTGTGTTATCGCCTTTTCACTACTTTCAGTTGACACCATGATAAGCCTCACCCGGAAAAAGTAATCGATTACAAATGACAGCAATTAAAAAGTAATCGATTACAAAATAAAGATCCTGTGGATCGAAACAGAATTGGGAGGGGGGTCACGATAAAGGTCGATGTATGACTAAACGAGGCGTTCTGATTGTCACTATAGCCTACAGGCTATAAAATAATATAGCGAGGAAGCTAAAGGAGAAACGATGTGGAATGTCGAGACAACGGACAGATTTGATCAATGGTACTTCGAACAAACAACAGCATTAAAAGAAGATGTGCTAGCGATGATGCATATTCTTGCTGAGTTTGGCCCAACGCTTGGGCGGCCATACGTAGATACCGTGAAGGCTTCAGCCTATGCGAACATGAAGGAATTACGGATTCAACATGCGGGAAATCCCATCAGAGCTTTTTTTGCTTTTGATCCTGACCGTAAGGCAATTGTGCTCTGTGCTGGAAACAAAACCGGTTGCAATCAAAAACGGTTTTATAACGAAATGATTACGCTGGCTGACGTTGAGTACAGCAGACATCTGGCGGATAAGGAGGCCATATGGCAACGCTAAAAGAACTCATGGCACAACAGAGCGCGGAAAGTCAGGAGCGTATTGCGGCTAAAGTTGATGTAATACGCAGAATTGTTGCCCTGAACCAACTGCGGGAAGAGCTCAATATTTCGCAGACAGAACTGGCCGCGGCAATGGGGGTAAAACAACCAACTGTGGCAAAAATCGAACAGCCGGGAAACGATCCCCGGCTTTCAACACTCAAACGCTATGTCAGTGCGCTCGGCGGTGAAATGAGCATTGATGTGACGTTACCGAATGGGAAACGAATAGCGTTTCAGATTTGATATCGCACATTCAAAGCCGGGTGGCGGCTTCGCCTGACCCGGCCTACAAAATAATAATGGCCCCGGACATGTAGGCCCGGTAAGCGAAGCGCCACCGGGCGAAAAACGTGCTACTTTTTACGGGATAATTTAAACGCAATAAACAGGAACACCACCCACACTGGCAGCAGCATCGCTGAGAGACGCATCTCATCCATCGTGCACATCAGCACCAGAATCAGCCCCAGGAACGCGATACAGATATAGTTCCCTGCCGGGTAGAGCAGCGCTTTAAACTGCGTCTCGCGTCCCTTGCGTCGCATCGCTGCACGGAAGCGCAGGTGCGCCAGGCAGATCATGATCCAGTTCAGCAGCAGCGTGGCGACAACCAGCGCCATCAGCAGGCCAAATGCCGCTTTCGGCAGCAGGTAGTTGATCAGCACCACTAATGACGTAATCGCGCCGGAAAGGAACAAGGAATTAATCGGCACACCGCGACGGCTGACGCGGGTCAGGAACTTCGGCGCGTTCCCCTGTACGGAAAGGCCAAACAGCATACGGCTGTTGGAGTAAACGCCACTGTTATAGACCGAAAGCGACGCCACCAGAATGACGAAGTTCAGCGCCGACGCCACCACATTGCTGTTCAGATCGTGGAAAATCATCACGAACGGACTGCTGTCAGATTTCACTTCCACCCATGGATAGAGCGCCAGCAGAACCACCAGCGAGCCGATGTAAAACAGCAGAATACGGTACACCACCTGGTTGACCGCTTTTGGGATACTTTTATGCGGGTCGCGCGCTTCGGCAGCGGTAATACCAATCAGCTCCAGCCCGCCGAAGGAGAACATGATCACCGCCAGAGAGAGAACCAGTCCTTTCCAGCCGGTTGCCAGAAAGCCGCCGTGCTGCCAGAGGTTATCAATGGTTGCCCGCTCGCCGCCGTGACCGGAGAACAGCAGCCACAGGCCAAAGCCGATCATCCCGATAATCGCCAGTACCTTGATCAGCGCAAACCAGAACTCGGTTTCGCCATACAGGCGCACATTGACGAGGTTAACGGCATTAATGATGATGAAAAATGCCGCCGCCCAGATCCACGTCGGGACATCCGGGAGCCAGTACTGCATGTAGATGCCTGCGGCGGTCAGTTCGGCCATCCCCACCAGCACGAACATCACCCAGTAGTTCCAGCCGGAGAGGAAGCCTGCAAACGGGCCCCAGTATTTGTAAGCAAAGTGTGCGAAGGAGCCTGACACCGGCTCTTCAACGACCATTTCGCCGAGCTGGCGCATGATCAGGAAGGCGATAATCCCGGCGATGCCGTATCCCAGCAGTACTGCAGGGCCAGCCATTTGAATGGCGGGGCCGATGCCGAGAAACAACCCGGTACCAATCGCGCCGCCGAGGGCAATTAACTGAATATGTCGATTTTGCAAACCACGTTGCAGCGTCGGATTCTGATCCGACGAGGCTTCAGCGCTACCATGGCCTGAAGCGGATGACGCGTCTTTCACGCCCTACCCCTGTCTCTTTTTTAGAAGGGGCACGTTTTAACACTTCATGCTGGTGGTAGCAAGTTTAACGCCGGGCCAGCGCATGCGCCCGGCGGATTAACGTCACGACCCGATGATCCCGCCGTCCGCTTTGACGATCACCACCGTTGACGAACGCGGGCGTCCGTTCGGGCTGGCGTCTGGCCAGTTAGAGACAGCACGCGGATTGGCCGGGTCGGTAATGTCATCCCCGCCCTCTCCCGGATGCTGAATATTGATAAACAGCGTCCGGTTGTCCGGCGTAAACGCAATACCGGTGATTTCACACCCACGCGGGCCCGTCAGGAAACGACGAAACTCATTGCTGCCCGGAATGGTGGCCACCATCTGGTTATTGCCCATCCCCTCATACGCTTTTTTGTTGATCGTGCTGGAAGAGACGTCGGTCTGGATCCACAGAACGCCCTGATGATCGAACGACAGACCATCCGGGCTGCCGAATGCCGCGCCCTGCATAGAGCCTTTGGCCTTCGGATCGTCGCTGTCTGTGCGCCCGCCCATGACCAGAATATCCCATGTAAAGCGTGCGGCGGCAGGATCGGCCCCCTCTTCGTGCCAGTGCATAATATGACCAAACACGTTATTAGCACGCGGGTTGGCGGCATCGACCGGGGCTTTCCCCTCTTTACCGCGATCGCTGTTGTTGGTGAGCGTACAGTAGACGCTGCCGCTGGCGTGCGGATCGACGGCTATCCACTCCGGGCGATCCATTTTCGTCGCCCCCACCACGTCAGCCGCCAGGCGGGTTTTAATCAGCAGATCGCCCTGGTTTTCAAAACCGTGGCTTTTATCCAGGCCATTCTGCCCGAAGATCAGCGGCAGCCAGTCGCCGCTTCCCTCTTCATTGAACCTGGCAACATACAGCGTACCCGAGGTCAGCAGCTGCATATTGGCCTCACGGTTCGCAGGATCGTATTTTTTGTCAGAGACGAATTTATAAATGTACTCAAACTTCTGATCGTCCCCCATATAGACCACCACGCGATTATCGGCGGCGAGCGTAACGGCGGCCCCCTCGTGCTTGAAGCGGCCAAGTGCGGTGTGCTTGCGCGGTGTGGAGGTCGGGTCGTAGGGGTCAATCTCTACCACCCAGCCGAACCGGTTAGGCTCGTTAGGCGTTTTATCGACGCTAAACCGCTCATCCACCTCGTTCCAGCGGTAGGACTCATCGCTGTCGCTGATGCCGTAGCGTTTTTCCAGCGGATTGAGATCGGCTTTTTTGACAAAAATATCCGACCAGTTCTCCTCGCAGGTGAGGTAGGTGCCCCACGGCGTGTGGCCGTTGGCGCAGTTTTGCATGGTGCCCAGCACGCGCTCCCCCTGCGGGTCGGCGGCGGTTTTCATTAAGTCCTGATGCCGCGCCGGGCCGGTAAGCTGCATCGGCGTATTGACGGTGATACGGCGGGCATAAGAAGACGGGCGAACCACCTGCCAGTCACTGCCCGTTTTTTTCACTTCCACCACCGACACGCCCATCGCGTTCTGTCCCTTACGGGCTTTGTCGAGGTTCCAGTTCCCCATACCGTCCGTAAACAGCATCCCGTTGTCGATGTATTCATGGTTCAGCGCCAGCAGACCATGTTCCGGGTTTTGCTCCCCCTGCGGCAGGCTAAACCACGCCATACCGTCGTGGTGCATCCCCGCCTGCACGGCCTGTTCGTCGGTCGTGTTGCTGGCATCTGGCTTAAATGCCGGCATGTGGTCTTTGATGCCCGTCGGGTCACCCCAGCGATAAAACGGGCGGGCAATATAACCTTCCGGCACCCTCACCGTATCGTCCGTGGAAACGGGAATACTGGTAAACCCAAGCGACACCGCTTTTGCCAGCGCGGACGGCTTCGATACCGCGGCAATGGCGCTATCAGGTTCGATCAAAAAGGGAAAGGAAACGGCAGCACCCGCCACGGCGCCCATCTGGAGAAAACGACGGCGGGAGAGGAAAACCTCTGCAACCTCGGAGAAAACCGGGTTAGCGCTGCGGTTAGTGATGTCGTCGCGATGTTCTTTTTTAAAAACGGATTTGAGGGGTCTGCCCATAGCGGCTTCCTGTCATTGGCCAAGAGGTAAGGAGTTGGCGAACAGTGTAAGAAGCTTTTGTTACAATTTTATAACAGGATAACGGCGGGATTGGGGCGTCCCTGCCCCGGATAACGAGGTGGAACGCTTAGAACTCGTAGCCCACCGAGACCTTAAAGGTTCGCGGTTCGCCCTGAGTGATGTAGGTACCGGAATCGTCCACGCTGGCCCAGTAGTTTTCATTGGTCACGTTGTCGATGCCTGCGCGCACGGTCATCTGGTTTGCATTGTGGTTTAACGCGAAGCGGTAGCGCATGCCCAGATCCAGCGTGGTATAGCTGTCCAGCTTTTTGCTGTTCGCGAGATCGGCATACTGCGTGCCCGAGTGGTTCACGCGTGCGGTGGCGGTCAGGCCGTCAACTGGCTTGATGTCGTACTCTGCCCCCAGCACGGCATAGAAGTTCGGCACGCCAATCGCATCGTTGCCTTGATTCACGCCGTTTTTGGTTTTGGCCAGCTCGGCCTGCAGCCAGGTGGCGCTGGCGTTCAGGCGCATCCCGAGCATGGGCTCGCCAAAAACATTGAGCTCTACGCCACGGTTACGCTGTTCAGCGTCCAGGCCGTAGTGATTGTCATCGTCGAGGATCGCCGATGGCATTTTGATCTCAAACAGCGCCAGAGAGCCGCCCACGCGACCAAAGTCTGCCTTCAAGCCGATTTCATTCTGTTTAGAGTGAACAATACCGGTGCTTTGACCGTAGTTGGTAGCGGTGTCCGGCGCGGTTTTTCCCGGCTGCAGCGCTTCGGTGTGGTTGGCGTAAAGGGAAATCTGCTCCCACGGTTTATAAACCACGCCGTAGGTTGGCATCCAGCGGCTACCGTCGAAGCCGTCCGCGTCGTTTTCTGCACCGGTAATTTTGTTATACCCGCGGATGACCACTTTCTGATGACGCGCCCCCGCGGTGAACAGCAGCTTGTCGTCCAGGACGCCCAGCGTATCGCTCAGCAGCCAGCCCTGAGTACGGGTGCGCCCGCTGGTTAGCGGATCGCTGTATTTGCCACCTGATCCATTGAAGTTGGAGCTGTCCGGCATATCAACGCCGGTGTTGTGGTAGATGTTGGTGGTCGGGTTATCCTTCGTCGCCGACATTTTCCACGCGATTTTTTCGTTTTTGGTCGTCGCCGAATACCCCACGTTCACCTTGTGCGACACAAAGCCGGTAGTGAAATTCCCGCGAATGCCCGCCATGCCGCTAACGGAATCGCTAATGCGGTTAGTATCCAGACGGCTGACCGTGGCTTTGCCGCTTTTGTCCAACAGCTTCGGCGCGCTGTAGATCCCTTCTTCGTGCGCGTGCTGCGCGCCCAGGCCGGTATAGGCGGTCCAGTTATCGGTGATGTCGTATTCGCTGCGCCACATCCCAAATTCGTTTTCGATGTTGCTGTAGGCCCACTTCTGGGAGAAGTTACGATCGTTTTTCGGCGGTTCAGGCACGAAATCCACCGCCGAGATGTTGACGCTGGTCGGGCTGCCGTGGAAGGTTTTCTTTTGATAGCCCAGATCCAGGGAGGTGCGGACGTTGTCGCCGTTGTAATCAAGACCGGTGGAGAGCAGCGTGGTGCGGCGACGGTCGTTTGGTACGCCGGTTTCCCCTTCACGGTGGACCAGGTTCACGCGCGCGCCGAACTGGTCGCTGTCACCAAAGCGACGGCCTGCATCCAGCGTGGTGCCAAACTGCGAATCTGAGGTGTAATCCACGCCCACTTTTGCCTGCGGGGTATCGCCCGCATGTTTCGGCTCAAGATTGATCATCCCGCCCACGCCAGAGCTTGCCGCGCCGTTCATCAGCGCGTTGGCGCCTTTGAAGATCTCAATGCGGTCAACCATCTGCGCATCCACCACCTGACGCGGCAGTACGCCGGACAGCCCGCCAAACGTCATGTCGTCGCCGTCAAACTTCAGGCCACGAATGCGGTAGGTCTCCGCGCTGTTACCGTATCCCTGAACGTACTGCACGCCCGCATCGTTGGCGACCACGTCAGCGATGGTTTTCGCCTGCTGATCTTCCACCAGCTTCGAGGTGTAGCTGATGATGTTGAACGGCACGTCCATGGCGTTCTGCTGGCCCAGCATCCCCATGCGCCCGCCGTTCGCCACCTGCCCGTCAAGAAAGGCCGGTACCAGCTGGTCGCCGCCGGGTTTAAAGTCGCTGGCAGGTGCAGCCTGCACAACAAGCGTATCTTCTTTTTTATCATCCGCCGCCTGGACGGAATGTGTCACCGCCCCAATGGCGAGCGCCAGCAGCGTTTTGTGTATTTTGGTGTTGTCCATCGTTAACTCATTTGAAAGTGCGCGAAAAAATGACCCGTTGTCGGGCCTTAGAATGTATTAACTGCAATGCAAATGAGAACTATACGCATTATCCATGCATTGGCAAGCGTCACGCGTTCATGAAGGGAGGTAATGAGGACGATGGGGAACCACCACCCCGTTTTGGGGTGGTTATGATTATAAAACGCGCGCAGTGCCCGTCACATCAATGCGTACCGCCGCGCCCGGGTGCCAGCCCGGCTGACTGACGGTCCTGAGGATAACGGGCTGTTCATGCCCCGCTAATCCCAGCGTCAGCGTAGACAGCTGACCGGTGAAGTCGACATCAAGAATGGAGACCGGGCTTTCATGAGGCGCACATGCCGTCACGCGCAATTGTTCAGGACGCATCATTACCCGGCCCTCTCCTGTTGCATGCGGATTGTCCGTCGGCACCTCGCCCAGTGCACACACGGCGTAACCGCCAGCGAGCTGAGCAGGCAGGATCACGGCATCGCCAAGAAACAGCGCCGTCTCTTCGTCAACGGGACGGGTATAGACGTCATAAGGCGTTCCCACCTGCGTGAAGCGGCCAGAACGCATCACGGCAACCTGCGTGGCAAAAGACAACGCTTCGTTCTGATCGTGGGTGACCAGAATTGAGGCCACGCCCGCTTCCGCCAGCAGATCGGCCGTTGCTTTACGCGTCATGGCGCGCAAGCCGGTATCCAGCGCCGAGAACGGTTCATCCAGCAGCATCAGCGAAGGACGCTGGGCCAGCGCACGGGCAAGCGCCACGCGCTGCTGCTGTCCGCCGGAAATCTCATGGGGCCAGTGCGTCGCGAGCTGCCTGTCGAGAGAGACCATCTCCATCAGCACCTCAACGCGCTGGCGCTTCTCGTGGCGGGTACCGTCCAGCCCCCAGGCAATGTTATCTGCCACGTTGAGATGGGGGAACAGCGCGCCCTCCTGAGGCACATAACCGATCCCGCGCAGGTGAGCAGGAACAACATGATTTTCATCAAACAGCGTTTTTCCCTGCATGACGATGCGGCCGGTATCCGGCGTCTCAAACCCGGCGAGAATACGCAGCAGCGTGGTTTTCCCCGACCCGGAGGGCCCGACAATCGCCGTGCGGCTCCCCGGCGCAACGCTCAGGTTTAAGCTGTCGAGCACCTGCACGTCCGAAAACGATTTTGAAATGGCGGTTAATTCAAGCATGTCATAGCCCTGCAATTTTTTTCGACTGCATATAGAGAATGGCGGTCAGCGGGAGTGAGATCAGGATCATCAGCATCGCGTAGGGCGCGGCGGCCACATAATCAATTTCACTGGTCAGCGCCCAGAATCCGGTGGAGAGCGTGCGGGTTCCCAGCGGCGAGAGCAGCAGCGTGGCGGTCAATTCGTTGCTGACGCCAAGGAATACCAGCGCGGCGCCTGCCGCAGCGCCCGGTGCGGCCAGCCGCAGGGTAACGCTCCAGAGCGCTTTCGCAGGCGTGCTGCCCAGGCTGCGCGCCACGTTTTCCAGCTCCACCGGCGCCTGGGCAATCCCTGCCCGCAGGTTAATGAGCGCGCGGGGCATAAACATCAGCAGATAGGCCAGGAACAGGGTGATTTCCGTCTGATAAATGGGGCGAGCGTAATGAATAGTGACCGTGACCAGCGCCAGCGCGGTGACAATGCCCGGCAGCGAACTGGTGATGTAGATGCACCCTTCCAGCATCCGGAAAATACGGTGCGGGTAGCGGATCCCAAGCCACGCGATGGGGATCACGCAGGCCGTCGTCAGGAGCGCTCCGCCCACGCCGAGCATCAGCGTCTGGCGCAGGGAGTGCCAGAGATCGGCGTTCATCCAGTTTTGTACGCCGCCGAGCCAAATCCAGCGGCACAGGACAAGTAACGGCACGCCCAGCGCCAGCATGACCAGCGCGAGGAAAAACAGCTGTCCCAGCGCAGCCGCCGCAGGCTTCAGCGGCCAGCGTTTCTGTTCACGTGCCGCGCCAGCGCCAATGCGTGCATAGCGCGCTTTCCCGCGCGTCACGCCTTCCAGCACTAAGATCGCCAGGCAGCATAAGGCCAATACGCCCGCCAGCATGTTCGCTGCCGGGCCGCTGAAGGTGGACTGAAACTGGTCATAGATGGCCGTTGTGAAGGTATCAAAACGGATCATCACGTACAGACCGTATTCCGCCAGCAGGTGCAGCGCCACCAGCAGCGCGCCGCCGCAGATAGCCAGTTTTAGCTGCGGCAGCACCACGCGGAAAAAGACCCGCCACGGCGGGGTGCCGAGCGAGGCGGCCACATCTTCCAGCGTCGGGTCAAGACGACGCAGCACCGCCGCAACCGGCATATAAATAAACGGATAGTAAGCTAAAACGGAGAGGAACACGCCCGCGGAAAGGCCATGCATCGAGGGAACCACGCTCACCCAGGCATAGCTTTGCACAAACGCGGGGATCGCCAGAGGGGCGACCGCCAGCGCGGACCAGATCCCTCGCCCGGCAAGCTGCGTGCGCTCCGTGAGCCAGGCGATCGCCACGCCCGTCACGATACACAGCGGTAACGCCAGCGCCGTCAGCCACAGCGTGTTACTGAGCAGTTCAGCAACACGTGGGCGAAATACCAGCGCCCTAATCGTTTCCCAGCCCGTCTCAACGCCTATGGCAATGATAAAACCCAGGGGCAGAAGTGCCAGTAAAGAAAAAAGGACAGCTAACGCTACCATCGGCAGTGCAGGACGCCTGCGGCCAGGCTCCCGCACGCTGTTTTTGCCGAGGTCGAGACTCAGACCAGACATAAGACCTTCACTTCACTCTCAGGATCACAGCAGACCGGCTTGCGTCATCAGCTCGATAACTTTTTTACTGTTGAGCGTTGAAGGTTCAACTTTCGGTGCATCCAGATCGTTCAGCGGGACCAGTTTCGGGTTAGAGGCCGCGTTCACGCCCACCGCATATTCAAAGGCATTGTTGGTGCGCAGGCTTTCCTGGCCCTCTTTACCGGTAATGTATTTGATGAACGCCTGGGCCTGCGCTTTGTGTTTGCTGGACGCCAGAACGCCACCACCGGAAAGGCTGACGAACGCGCCCGGATCCTGGTGTTTGAAGTAGTAGAGTTTGGTGTTTTTGCTGTTCTCACCCGTTTTGGACTGATCGACAAAACGGTAGTAGTGATAAATCACCCCGCCATCAATCTGGCCGGCGTTGACGGCTTTCATCACGGTGCTGTTGCCTTTATAGGCCACGAAATTCGCTTTCATCGCCTTCAGCCATTCCAGCGTGGCTTTTTCGCCTTTAAGCGCCAGCATTGCGCTCACGATGGCCTGGAAATCCGCGCCTGACGGTGATGCCGCCCAGCGGCCTTTCCACTCGGGTTTGGCCAGATCCATCAGCGACTTAGGCAGCTGCTGTTCGCTCAGTTTTGCCGGGTTATAGACGAATACGGTGCTGCGGGCGGCAATGCCGATCCAGCGGCCATGCGCCGGGCGGTACTCTGCCGGTACCTGCTTCAGGGTGTCTGCATCCAGCGGGGCAAACAGGTTGGCGTTATCCACCAGTACCATGGACGGTGAGTTTTCCGTCAGAAATACGTCTGCAGGTGATGCGCTGCCTTCCTGAACCAGCTGGTTACCCAGCTCGCTGTCATCGCCGTTACGCAGCGTGACCTTAATGCCGGTCTCTTTGGTAAAACCGTCAACCCACGACTTCACCAGGTTTTCATGCTGCGCGTTGTATACCACAATGCCTTCGCTGTTATCGGCGGCAACGGATTGTGTGGAAAGGAAAAGCGATGATGACAACAAGGCAAGCGAGAAGCAGGACAGCAGGCGAGAATTCATGAACATATCCTTAATAGAGCAACGGGAATAATGACGCATAGCGTTGTGGGACAGGATTAAAGCATACAAAAACGCTAATGATAATTAGTATCAATCCAGTTTAAGCGTAAAAGTGTAAAATTTCTTTTTTGCGGGGAGTGAAGTGATAAAAATCCAGATTTAAAAAACGGATTAATTAAAGATTAAGAAAACCTTAAGACAACACACTACAAAATATCATTAGCCTTCTATTTATTACGTCGTTATTTATCTGACAATTTAAGAATAAAAAACGTTCACCACTTCCGCCGTGAAAATATGATTCCCTTCATAGCGTTGTCCTTATTATTACCTCAGGTAATTTTTACCGGCAGCGTCTCCAGAGTTCTCAGAATCAGGCTTCGCGTCGACCATTTAGCCTCACCGTCGAGAGAGAGCGTCCCGCGCTCGCATAAAGCCATGGCAAGGGTTTCAGCCTGACACTGCGCCAGCAGTTGTCCAATACACTGGTGCACGCCTGCGCCAAATCCCAGCTGACGTTGGGCATTCTTGCGGCCAGGAATAAAACGCCACGCCTCTTCAAATACGCTTTCATCGCGATTTGCAGAACCAAGGCATACTAAGATGTTATCCCCCGCTTTAAGTTCGCGTCCCAGAAATTGCACGGGAGCCACTACCTTTCGCCTGCCCATCTGCAACGGAGACTCAAAGCGCATGGTTTCACTGACGACATCTTTCATCCGCAGCGTGTTATTTCTGACGCACGCCTGTAATTCAGGATGTTGTGCCAGCATATACACCAGGTTTCCGGTTAACGCTTCGCTGGTTTCACTCCCGCCGATCAGCATAGTGACGCAGTCTGTGCTAAACCGCGTTGCAAGCGCATCCCGATCGCCGCCATATCCTTTCAGGAGGCTGCGATAAAAAAGCGAGTCGTAACCCTGGCTGTGTGCCTGCGCGAGTTGGCGAAAACTGTCATCCAGACGGGAAAGCGCCACGATCAGCCGCTGTAATCCCTCTCGATCAATTGCGCTGGGGTCCAGCAACAGCCTGATGGCACTTTTCTCTTGTTCAACCACCTCCTGCTGCGCTTCCGGCAGGTTGAGCCAGGCGGTGAACAGCTTCCCCCAGAGCGGGGCAGCAATCTGGCGAATGCCGTCAAACGTGCCGGTGGTGGTTAACTCTGCCACCAACGTATGTGACTCGTCAGAAATCAACTGGGTTAACGCAGCCCAGGATTCGCCGGTAAACAGAGCTTGCAGCGCCTGACGGTGCGCGCGATGCACATTCCCGTCTTCAAACAGCACAATGCCGTAGAGAAGATCGCGTATGGGGGGCGAGAGGCTGAAGCACTCTTTTTCCATTTCGCTATGCACATCTTCAGGTATACCCGAGGAGACGAATGCTCGCTCTTTAAGCGTCTGATAAACATCCTGATAGCGGGTAAGCACCCACGTTTTGCCGATTCGCGCTACAGGCTGGTGGTTTCGCATGTGGTGGTAGACGTTATGAAGATTTTCCTGAAAGACAGGTGAGGCAGGATTAAACCGAAGTGCTTTTTCAACATATGCCACGGGTGAGCCCTCATCGCAGGATTAATCACCTTTCAGTAAAGCAGGGATATGTTGCAGTTCAAATATAGAAAAAAGGGGGGATCATTGGCACGCCCTGTAGGATTCTAGCCTACTACATATGGTTTAGAAGAACGCACGGTTCGATTTAACTCAATGTTATATAATTATCTTTGCTGCATTCGCGCCGTTTTTTTGTCATTAAGTGTCGTTACATGTTTCTGCGTTGCGTTATGGTTCATCAATGCATGACACATTTATTAAACAGAGGGTACACAGTATGCCTCATGGCATAGCTGTGTAATTTGATTCCTGCATCACCGGGTAACCTTCAAACTCACCTGTTCGTGTATCGTTGGTGAGATACGTTATCACTCCGAATACCCCATCCAGACTCGTTCCGTCATCGTGAACCGGAATCTCATCACGTCTACCCGCCTGCAAATCCTCCAGGTGCGGTTTTGGCGATTTGCGGTATCGCTTTATCCTCAACTCACCTGCCATGCTTTGTACCAACAATGATCCGTCGCACACTCAATGAGATATCCACTTCCAGAACAACTCCGCTCAAGCCTCCTTCGCAGTGATGCGTTGCACCAGCTCTCATCAGATATGTCGATGACGATCTGGTTATGATGCGCTTGTCGAACGACATGCGCTTCTCTGCATAGTCTTGCGCTGGCGGTGGAAGCCCCATGATACGCCTCCAATAATTACTGGATGCATGAACAGAATGAATGATTGATGCAGTTGAGCAAGCGTTGAGATGAGAGGAATCCCCAAGTCATGCTAGATTCAAAAAAATTTAGTTTTTAAGCTCCACCTTAATCGATGTCACCAACTAGACAGCAAGAAAACGCCATGACCGTCGATTTCAGACTCTCTCAATGCTAGACTCTTCGCCATTCTAAAGTTCAAATGACTTTGAAGTGACATGGCGAATAATAGATTAATAGTTGATATTATAAAGGTATATAAATAATGGACGTCACTTACACAATTAGCATGGCGCTTTTTAGCCTTATTATTGCGCTTTTAATTTTCAGTCTCCCTGTTTTCAGGTTTATTGATGAAGAAACCGAAGCGGTTCGTTCCAATAGTCTTGATGGCATGCGGTTTTTATTGGCATCATTTGTTATTCTCCATCATCTTGATTGTTTGCATTCTTATATTACAAAGGGCATGTGGTCACCAAGTTCTTTATGGCTCACATACATGGGTAAATACGGCGTTGCGCTTTTTTTCATGACTACGGCATATCTCTTTTGGGGAAAGGTGAGAAATAAGGAAACCGTAGACTGGGTAGACCTTTATAAGAAGAGATTTTTAAGAATCGTTCCGCTAGCAACTGCATGCTCTTTTGCTGGATTGGTTTTGTTGTTTTCATTAACAGATCATGACCCTATTACATTGGATACAGTTTCAAAAACAATGTCATGGTTCGATGGTGGCCTCTGGAATAGCAAGCCTAATGTGACTGACTTTAATAAATCATGGATGGCACTGGCTGGTGTAACGTGGACGTTGAGGTGGGAATGGATGTTCTACTTTTCACTGCCTTTACTTTTTATTCTTAAAAAGTGGTCTATGGAGTTAACCATAGTCCTTTTTGCGTTTTCTGTATATTTATTGCCTGGCTTTACAAGAGATGCATATCTATGGTCATATTTTTTCGCCGGGATGCTTTGCAGGGAACTTAAGGACAAAATAATTATCTCCAGACTGCATGCAAACATACTTTTAGTGGCTACAGTTCTGATTACTGGCTTTGCACAGCCAGACCTGTTCAGGTCTCCGGAAAAGTTTTTTTTATGCGTAATATTTTTCTCTGTAATCTCCGGTGCCGACATATTCGGGTTACTGGCAACTAAGGCTGCAAAGAGACTTGGTGCTGTTAGCTATAGCCTGTACTTAACCCAGGGATTGATACTTTTCCCTTTAAGTCAAGTAATTAGTAAGGATGATGTTTCGCATACTGACTACAAGGTCATCACATTATTTGTTTCAGCATACATATCAATTTGCCTGCTATCCTCTTTGACCTACCATTTTGTGGAGAGGCCATTCATCAAATCGAAAAAAGCATCATTATACAAAACTAATACTGCTTCATAATTTATGGCGACCTGATGCGGTCGCCTTTTTTATTCTCTCGTAATGCCAAACTCGCTCTATCTGCAGACATTGCCATATTGACAGCCCAACCTTTGACGTTCCAAATAACCGGTAGTTGCCATCAATCCCGCATAGAAGATCGATAGTTAACCCCCTGTTCCTAATACTCCATGACTGGTGAGGAAAAGCCCCTTCAGAAAAACCTCACCATGTTATGCATGATCCAGTAACTGTTATTGCTTTAGTCTGTTGTCTTATCGGCCAAGTCGGGAGAGGGGGTAACGCTCTATCCAAGACTTAGCTCCGCTGCAGGTAAAATGCCAGTTGAACTCCCGTAACTGTTCAATGACGCGGTCTGAACTCAAGTAACTATGGGTGAGATGAATGCGCGCAACGAAAGAGGTGCTCACCTCTGCTGTGCGTGGCATGAATATCATACAAACAACTGTATCCATACACAGCCTCACTAAATAATAGGGTCGATCATGCTTCGCAGTGGTGTTAAAATCCTCGCCTTTCAGAATTAACTGATTTCTAAAATGGTAAAACTGTTTACTCGCTATGTTTCAGTGGGCGTGGTCAACACTGCTCTTCACTGGTTGTGTTTCGGTGCGCTTATGCATTTCCTCGATGCTAACCAGACCGTTGCGAACGTCGTTGCTTTCTGTATTGCGGTAACTTTCAGTTTTTTTGCGAATGCAAAATGGACGTTCAAGGCTCAGGCCACTTCTGCGCGTTACATCGCGTTCATCGTTTTCATGGGCGTTATGGCTGGCGTGACAGGATATATCGCGGATTTAATCGGCGCTCCACCTGTCGTTACCCTTGTCGCCTTTTCCGGATTCAGTCTTGTAGCCGGTTTTTTATACTCACGGTTCATTGTCTTTAGGGATGCGAAATGAAAATTTCTCTGGTCGTTCCTGTATTTAATGAAGAGGAAGCAATTCCGATCTTCTATAAAACAGTGCGCGAATTTGAAGATCTGCAACAACACGAAGTCGAGATAGTCTTTATCAATGACGGCAGTAAAGACGCCACAGAATCAATCATAAACGCGCTTGCTGTAGCTGACCCGCTTGTAATACCACTTTCCTTCACCCGCAACTTTGGAAAAGAGCCTGCGTTATTTGCGGGTCTTGACCATGCGACCGGTGACGCGATTATCCCGATTGACGTGGACTTGCAAGACCCGATTGAGGTTATTCCATACCTGATAGAGAAATGGCAAGCAGGGGCAGATATGGTTTTGGCTAAGAGAACAGACCGCTCTGCGGATGGACGACTCAAGCGCAAGACTGCTGAATGGTTCTATAAACTGCACAACAAAATAAGCAATCCGCAGATCGAGGAAAACGTTGGCGACTACCGTCTGATGTCTCGAGATGTAGTTGAAAACATTAAGCAAATGCAAGAACGCAATCTTTTCATGAAAGGCATTTTGAGCTGGGTTGGCGGCCGCACTGATGTTGTTGAATATGCTCGTGCTGAACGTGTTGCTGGGGATTCTAAGTTCAATGGTTGGAAGCTGTGGAATCTTGCATTGGAGGGTATAACCAGTTTCTCAACTTTCCCTCTGCGCATGTGGACTTACATTGGTTTATTCGTTGCTGGTATGGCCTTCATCTATGGCGCATGTATGATCGTCGACACGTTAGCATTCGGCAATCCGGTTCGCGGCTATCCATCAATGCTGGTTTCAATACTTTTCCTGGGCGGAATTCAGTTGATAGGTATAGGCGTACTTGGCGAGTATATCGGCAGGATATATGTTGAAGTTAAGGGAAGACCTCGTTACATCATCAAAAACGAACTTAAGGATAATCGGAAGGACGATAAATGATTAGTCATGCTTTGGAAAAAAAAACTCATTTTGAATGGATGCTATTCACATTTGTTTTCGCTGTAGTGGCTGTGTTTTTTACGGTTATCCATCCGGTGACAATCATCTCAGGTGATGAGTGGATTAACCTTTCTTCCGGTAGGCAGGCATATCCGCAATGGGGAGGTTTTAATCCGATTAAGGTTGTGCCTGAAGTAGCTTTCCCTCTCTTTGGTAACATAGCCTCATCGCTCCTAATGCCACTTGGATTTACTTTCCTTGAAGCTATTGCCTATTTTACAGCGATGTTAGTTGCAATTCTTGTTGTGGCGTTCCTTTATCAATTCTACCTTATGATGAGAGAGGCTGTAGGCCTGTCAACATATACAAGCTCAGCGATGGTGATATTCTATTTACTGTGCATGTTTGGCCTATTCAGAACTCTTAACAATAATAACAGCCCATACCTGTTATGGGAGCAAAACCTTACTTGTTATTATCACTACATTATCCCAGCGCTTATAAACGGAACTCTAGCACTTTACGTTTTGCGAATGTCGCCCTCATTAAAGTCTTTCTTTTACGAAAAAGCTATATTTTCTGGGATATTGATATTTGCCATTTATCTGTGTGTGTTTTCGAATATATTCGCTAGTATTGTGCTTGCTGTCATGTGCGGAGTTATACTTCTGCTGAAACTTATTAACAACAGATTCAAAATTGTTGAGACAGTTAAGGCTTACCCTTTCCACTGTATCACTTTGATAATGTGGGTCATTTCTGCTGTGTTTGAAATGAACGGAGGAAGAGCAGATCGCATGTCAAAAGATCACCTAGATATTTCAGGTACGGTCAACTCGTTTTACTCACTACTTAAACTAATAGACCGAACATTTTTCGTTGTTCTGGCTGTTGGATTGGTTTGCGGCGTAGTGTTCTTGCTGAGAAAAAAATCATGTGAAGGGAAACGATATGCTTTCTGTGTATCAGTAATTACTGGAGCTATTACCACATTAGCCCTTATTTTGGTGTGCGCAAAAGCTAGCGCAAACTACGCGACTCGACCAGTAGCAATGTGGGGTACATTTATGTACTTAATAGTGGCAGCTAGCATAGGACTTGGATACATCATCGATCGCTTTGAGGCTGTTCAATATATTGTCCCAATAATTTTACTGTGCTTGGTTAATAAGGCTACAGATCAATCACATTCTTTGCGCGAGTCTCACAATGGAAACATTCCTTTCTCCGTGGCAAATGCAATTGGACAAGATATGATTGATCAGATTCAGAGAGCTGTTGAAAGCAATCAGAGGACGATGACATTGCATGTCCCTAAGGGTGACAATAATGATAACTGGCCTTTCCCCGTGACCAGAGGAAAAGCAATCTCTGAGACGCTGAAGTCAAATGGATTAATACCTCGTAATATCGAGATAAAAATCCAACCTGACAGAGAAATGAACGCTAAATATGGTATGCCGATCTGATAACTCCCCCTCCTATGAGGGGGATATTAATGCTTTATCTACAATGGTGATAGTAAAAAGCTCAAGGTAGGTATTAGTTCACCCCAAGCTATCAACGCGGCATTAAAAATTTGACTCCGGTAATACGCAAAATGCCAGTGGACGACAATAGCGCCTAGCGCATTGGCTGGATAAAGCGGGCATTGAGGACTTGCGATTTCACGATCTGCGGCATACCTGGGCGAGCGGGTTAATTCAGCCCAGCGTGCCGCTGTCCTTTTTCAGGAAATGGGGGGCTGGGGGTCGATCGAAATGGTCCCTCGAAATGCCCACCTTGCACCTAACCATTTATGCGAACATGCACGGAAAATAGCTGCCAATTTTAGCGACCATGACACAAATACGACACAAGGAGAAAATCAGGCTGGCTCGAAACTGGCTTAGCTTACTAATATCGAATGGCACGCCCTGTAGGATTCGAACCTACGACCTACGGCTTAGAAGGCCGTTGCTCTATCCAACTGAGCTAAGGGCGCACTGAGAAGAGTGAACTTCGCGGCGGTGAAACGCGAAGAATTATACGGTCAATGGCAGGTGAGTCAATGCCTTTTCCGCTTTCAGAGGCAATTACCGCTAGCCGATTGTAAATACGGTTATTTTCTCAACATTTCTCGCTGTTTCACCTTAAAATTTAGCGCTGCGAAAAGGCTTAGTTGCATTTAAGTAACGCCTGCTGTTTTCCTGAACGTCAGCTCGTCACACTAGAGCGAGGTATCCCGGCCGCCTGGAGGCTGACAGACAACAGGACAATGGAGTGACAGCGCAAAACCCGTTCGATACGCCCCCCCGATTACAGTCTATTTCTCAGGACATCGTCGGCATCAAACTGGAGCCTATCGTCGCCCTCAACGCCCGGCGCCGGGTCGGCGTGGAGGTCCTGAGCGTCTTGTCCGACACCGGGCATAGCGAGGACTTCTTCCGCCATCAGTCGGCAGACGCGTCTTTGACGCTGCTTGAAGCGCAGCTGGCCGCATTAAAAAATACCCCGCACGGCAATAATCTTTTTATTAATCTGCCGATAACCGTGTTGACAGCACCTGCGCCTTTTGTGCGGCTCATCAATATGAAAACCGCGCCGCTGAATATTGAGATTGTCGACCTCCCTCTCTTTCTGACGCTCTCCGCCGCACAGAAGCAGAGCGTCGTTAACAACCTGCGGCAACTTCAGGAACAGGGACACACTATCTGGCTGGATGATATCGACGAAACTATCATTCAGCCGTTTTTATTTTGTCGATTACCGTTGAACGGCATCAAAATCGATAAGAACGCATTCTGGCGTTTACGCGCCACACCTGCACTGAGGAAACTGGTTTCACTTTGCTTTCAGCTGGCCGGAAGCGTACTCATCGAAGGTATTGAGACTGAACGCGATCGTATCTGGGCACTGCAGGCGGGTGCCGATCTCGGCCAGGGATATTACTGGCCGTCCTGGACATGGCCGGAGGATTAACACGCCATTTCCAGGAGGGAGGCCATGCGAATGACAGTGCGCCGTTACCGGCGGCGGCGTACAGGAAGTGATGCACTGGGATTTACGCACTCACCTTTTGCCCCCCCCTTTTTCGACCGACTCGAGTTTTTGAGCCAGTCCATCAACCAGCCCCGAAAAACCGATGCCCCGTTTATCATCCTGGTAACGGAGGACAATTTTTTGCGCTCCGGTTTTCTCAATGGGCAGTTTCCGCTAAGCAGCTGTTGCGACTTCACTTCGCTGGACGATGCGCTGGGTGCGCAGAGCCAATGGCCCTCGGCCCGTCTGGTAGTGGATATTGAAAGCCGTTCCACGGGGCTGATTGATCAGCTGGATCAGTTAAGAAGACATAGCCTGTATCCCCCCTTCCTGACGCCGTGGCTGCTGATCCGGGCTGATAATTATGACGCGCGTCTCTTCTGCAAAGCGGCAGGTCCTTTTCATGTGCTCGAACGTCAGATGAACGCAGCAGGGTTTCAGCACAGCCTGATGGAACCCCGCCCCCTTCAGGGCTCCGATAGAGACTGGTTCTCGCGCAACGAATGGCCCATTTTGCAGGAACTTGCCCGTGGCAAGACGTTACGACAGATTGCCCTTCTGCAGAATCGTCCCTATAGCCGCATTATCTATCGCCTCAGCTGCATCCTGATGAAGCTCGGGCTGAGCCATCGCCAGGAATTGTTACACCTTCTTAATAACCTCTCAGACTGCTCGTTTTAACTTACGTCCTAACCCCTTATTTCCTAAAGCGCTTTAAGAATTTACTTAGCCATTATGTTAATTTAATGTTAAATAATAACAATAAAGTCGATTTTATAACTATTCCTAATTTATGGCCTTGAACCATGTGAAATGTCACAGATTGAATCAACTGCAGCACTTTCCTCCATCCGTTAAGTGAATGCAGAAGGCGTTAACGAGATGATAATGATGTAAAAACAAGCAGCTTCCCTTTACGCACCAGGAGCGGGAAGCGAAGCTGGCAGCACGTTCTCCTGTACGATCCTGGAGCGACGTTGATATCGCTTAAGGACTTTCAGATGAAGGTCTGAGGCCCTGAGAGGGCACTTTTTCGCCTCCTATTCTCAAGATCCTGCCTGAAATCGAGACGCCATTTCATTAACATTTTTGCAACATAAAGAGACATCTGTTATTTTTTGTTATTACATAAAGATGAAAAGATGCGGTAAATGGGATACCAGGATAATTCCGCTAAATTTAAAAAGGAGGCCATTCAGATCCAGAAGATAATACAAACCAATAAGCGGAACGTAATTTACAGGGTTTTCGGAAAAAACTTACCCTGTATAATAAGATGCGTATCAAAATTGAATAAGAAAAACCTTTTTGCCAACACCAGCCAAATGAGACGACCGCGCTGAGGCAGAGTTCTTTTCATTACGTAAACAGGGATGCTTTCGCTCTTTCCAGGGAAATACTACGGTATAGGGATCTGCTCATTATATCCTTCCGGCATTTCGAGAGTTTTACAAAACTCTACATAACGCTTTTAACAATCTGAGGCATTAAAAATGAAACCGGCATCCGTTATCATTATGGACGAACATCCTATCGTCAGAATGTCGATAGAAGTCCTGCTACAGAAAAATAAGAATATCATCGTCAAGCTTAAGTCTGGCGATAGCCATGAAGTTCTTGACTGCATCCGCAATCACCCTATCGATTTGGTGATCCTTGACATTGAACTTACGGGCACAGATGCCTTTGCTTTACTTAAGAGAATCAAAAACTTAAATAAAGAGATTAAGGTTCTTTTCTTATCATCTAAATCAGAACTGTTTTACGCCGGACGTGCCATTCGCGCCGGGGCCAACGGCTTTGTCAGTAAACGAAAAGATTTGGGTGAGATCTACAACGCCGTAGAGATGATCCTGATGGGCTATTCTTTTTTCCCGTCGGAGACGCTGAATTTTATAAACCATATGGGGTCGGGAAAGGGAGAGCTGGCAGATATGCCGTTATCGAATCGCGAGGTTACGGTATTACGTTATCTGGCGAATGGACTGTCCAATAAGGAAATTGCGGAGCAATTGCTATTAAGCAACAAGACCATTAGCGCGCACAAATCCAATATTTATTCCAAGCTGGGGGTGCAAAGCATCGTGGAATTAATTGATTACGCTAAAGCACACGAACTACTATAACCTGAATTCACTCCCTGCAGTTTATCTGAGCTGCAGGGAGTGCGGTCAGTGCTAATTATAATTAATCATGAAGGTCGCATCAGCATCAGCCTTTCCGGGCTGAGGGTTATCGGCAGTAGCAATATAATTGGCATAAAATGACAGTGTCGCATTCCCCTGCGCATCGACCGTGACCGGCTGGCTGGCCTGCTGGAGATCCAGACGCGATTTATCCGCATCCCTGATCTCGACGGCGACGCGGCTTGCCGTGCTGGCGTCGTTCAGTGCCAGCAACCCGCTGTTGCTCCCGTCAGCTTTACCGGAAAACGTAATGGACGCGGCCCCTGGCGGACAGCCGGTCAGTTTCAGCGTAAAAGGCATGGGCTGCGTGCGGCTCCCGGTAGTGCTGAGCTGCTTCGTGGGCCAGGTGCCCAGCGTCACGGTTTTGTCACTGTCGTTCCCCTCGGCCACGCAGGTAAAATCGACGATATTGCCGTAGAGCTGAATGTTAATTTCGCCCAACGCGGTTTCCGCCTGAGCCTGTGTGCAAAGCGCAAAGAGCGCTACGGTGATAAAACGGATCCCGTTTCGCATATCGGCTCCTTAGTCGTAATCCACACGCAAATACCCGCGCGAGGTAAAGCGCCCTTCCGCGGGCTTATTGCCCGTCACGCTCACTGGCCAGACCCGGATCCCCACCTGCGCCTGCGCGCTGTCGTCCAGACGGAACGGAATTTTGCTCGTCAGGTTGTTAGGCGTTAACGGCGTACCACTCTCGTTGGCAATGATGAACCCCACATCCGGGTTATCCGATACCAGTGCATTACTGGAGACCTTTTCAGCCTCAACGCGCATCGTCAGCATGGCATTCGCCTCGACGTTAGTGCATTTAATCGCGATGGTTTTACTCTGCGATGAAACCCCTTCCGGCTTGTTACCCGCGCCCGCTTTGCTGAACAAGGAGGCGCCAATGTCCCCGAAATCAAACTCAACCACATTACCGGCATTGATTGCGCAGCTTTGCGGTACCTGAATGGTTCCGCTGTAGCTGATGGTATAGACCGGTGTGGTTAACGGGTCAGAGGCGGTCGTAGTCACGTAAACACGGAACATCGTGGCACGCGGGATCACCACCATGTTGATAAAACGCCGGGTCACCTTAAGACGGAAAACCAGGTTGGAATCCTTAACGCCAAACGGTTTGTTTTTTGAGACGTTCGGATGGCTCCCCATCTGGATATAGTTTTGCGGGGGGTAAAACTCGCCAGCATAGCTGTCCGTGATTTTCATGGCCCCATCCAGATAGTCGTTAAGCTTCAGATACTGGTAGCGATCGCTGGTCCCGGTGATCGGGTAATCGGTGACGTAGCTGCGTCTGGTGGTATTGCCGGTCGTGCCCTTCGGGCAGACGGCATTCACCCCCACCCATTGCGATTTTTCGCTGAGGGTCACAATCTGACCCACCTGGTTATTCGAGCTGTTGAATTTATCCGTCAGGTCGTAGTACACCTCTGTCGGCACGCCATTTTCGTTGACGCACACGGTCGCCAGTGCGTCTGACGCGGGCAGTAAAGCCAGAAGTGATAAAGCAAAAATGTGGATTTTAATCACAGCGGATCCCCTTAAGTGTGATTGCCTGTTGCAGGCTCTTTTCAGGCAAGCTGTAAGGCGCATGGCACTGGGACTGTGCCCCGTTCCCCCACTGGATCAGCAGTTCGCCTTCGAGCGGCAGCCCACTCAGGTAAATTTGCCCGTCATCCCCCACCATGCTGGTCACGCCACTCTGGGTTTCACGCACCACGGCGCCGAACGGCACGGGCTGGTTACCACGTGTGACGGTCAGCAGGGCACGCACGCCAATACGGGTGTCAAAGCTGGCGCGCACCAGTGCGCCTTTGGTCGGCACCACGCTGCTCACGTTATTTTCGATATCGGTGTTGTTGCTCATGGTATTGGTATCCAGCGCCACGCGGTTATAGCGATAGACGGTGGCATACGGCATCACCGCATAGCCGCGCCAGTCGGTCTTCACGCCGGTCTGGTTTTCCACGCTGACGCCTGATGCCCCCGGGGCTTTGATCAGCACGTTAGTGTCGCCCAGCGGCTGGCTAAAGGTCACGCCATCAGCATGGCCGACCACCCCGCCGGAGAGCTGCCAGTTGAAATCGTGCTGATCGCGGGAATAGTTGTAGCCCACCCCCAGCGTGCCGTAGGTTGCCTGCCAGTTGGCGCTGGCGCTTCCGCTTGAGCCGTTGGTGCTGGCGTGTCCCTGGGTCACGCTGTAGTTCAGGTTGCGGTCCTCCAGCAGCGTGCCGCTGACGCCGGTTTGCCAGCTGGTATCACCCTCACTGTTTCGGCTGGCGGATGCCGTGGCGTAGGCGCGGTCAATCGCGCTGTCCCGGCGATAGCCCTGACGGGTAAACAAGCTAAACGGCACGGAGACGTTGAACGACGCGATCCGGTCAGTCCCGTCGATACCGACGGATTTGTTCCACGACCACGAGACGGAATAGTTGATCCCCTTCACGCCCCCCGCGTAACCCAGCTGATACCAGAGGTTCGTTTCGTCCGTCCCCCAGTAGGTTTGCTCACTCCCGGAAATATAGACCGAGCCGTAATCCCCCAGTGACTGAGAGACGTTGAGCTGAAAGCGGCCTTTTTTGTTCCACGTCAGGTTGTGATAACTCTGTACGTCAGGCACATCGTTACCGTCCTGATTATCGGCATACTGATAGCCTTCCATTGAGCGCCAGGCGACATCATCCAGGGTGTAAAACCCTTTGGTGGAGTAGCGGTAGCCCAGCAGCTGGAAGTTGGTGCCGAAGCCGTTGAGCGATTTGGCATAAAGAAAACGCAGCGACTGCCCTTCGTGCTTGCTGTCGTCCGCGAGCTGGCTGCGGGCATGAGTGATATCGACCGATACCGCGCCCCAGTCACCGAGGTTTTTCCCGGCCCCGACGGCCAGCGCGGTATAGCGTGACGCCAGCTGCGTACCGCCATACAGGGTAAAGCCGTTGGCAAGACCGGTCACCAGGGTGCCCTGGGTGAAGAACGGCGTATCCTGGTCGCTGTTACCGCTGCGATAGTCCCCCGCCACGAGATCGTATTTCCAGCGCCCTTCTCGCTGCAGCAGCGGGACGGTGGAATACGGCACGGTGTAGCGCTGCTGGCTGCCGTCTTTCTCTTCCACCGTCACCTCCAGGTCACCGCTTGAGGAGGTCGGGTTAAGATCGGTGATGGCAAAGGCACCAGGCTGAACGTAGCTTTGATAGATAACGTAGCCGTTTTGACGCACCACAACTTTGGCTGGCGTCCTGGCAATACCGCGCACGGTCGGGGCGTAGCCCTGCAGGCTGTCCGGGTACATGCTGTCGGACGAATAGAGTCGTCCGCCGCGAAAACCGACGCTGTCGAAAACATCATTCCCGGTATTGCTGTCGCCCAGCACCAGTTCGCTTTTGAGCGGGATAACGGTGCGCTGCGCCCAGGTGCCAATATTCTCCCACTCACTGTGCCGCTGCCCGTTATTCTGGGTGTAACGCCATGCGCCGTTGTTACGTAAACGCCAGGCACCATAGTTCAGCCCGCTCTGCAGGTTGAGATAGTAGCTGTCGTCTTCGCTTCCCCGGTTGCCCGTGAAGCTGTAGTTCACCAGGGCGGCGGGAATACCTTCATCCCACTGTTCGGGCGGGATGTAGCCGCGCGCACTGTTTTGCATCGCCACCTGCGGCAGGCTGACGTTCAGACGCTGTGAGGCAAAGTTAAATACCGTTTCGCTGCCGGGAATGGCCGTGGTCAACGGAACGCAGGTTTCGCCCTGCACGTTAGCCAGTTCGGGAAACGCCGCAACGTTGACGCCAAAGCGATCGAGCATCGCGCGCGTAATGCACGGGGTCAGACCGCCCGCCACCGGTGGCATATTCTCAGCCTGCTCAAAACGCACGTCCTGAGTGCCGATAAACTCATCGTTACGCCAGATATCCACGCGATAAACGCCGGGTGCCTGCTGGTGTCCTTGTTCAAAACGCGACAAATCCGCCACGCTGGCAGTATCGTCAGACAAGAAGGCCGGGTTGAAGTAGCTTTCGCTCCAGCCAGCCTGGGGCCAGAGCGCGGCCATCAGCGCCAGCGCAACCGGGCAGTAACGTCCCTGATGGTTTTTCATCGCCCTGTCTCTGCTCACAGGTTGACGCTACGCGCCGGTGTAATGGCACCGTAGTCGTTCACGCTCTGCCATGAGAGCGTACCGCTGGCACCGGCTGGCAGCACCTGCTGAGCCGAGTTTTTCGGTGCCACCATCAGGTTATCCAGCGTCTGACCGCCCAGCTTCAGGTTGACCAGGGTGATGTAGTAAGGAGACGCATTGCTGACCTTGAGATGGTTACCAACGCGCTCAAAACGCAGTTGAGAGAGTGCCTCTTCTGGCTGCATCGCCAGATTATTCGGGCGTACAAACAGTTTGATACGCGAAAGGATTGCCAGCTGCAGCACGTTATTGTTTTCTGTTTTTGCTTTGTTCACTGACGGGATCGCCTTCACGTTCATGTAAAAGAGCGACTCGCGATCGGCGGGCAGCGCTGGCCCGGCGTAAATAATACGCAGCGTGTTTTCACTGTCCGGCTCGCTAACAAACAGCGGCGGCGTGACGGCAAAGGTTTTCTCCTTCTGCCCGTTTGCATTTTCGATCCACGCGTTAATTAAATAGCGTTCTTGTTTATTGCTGTTGGTGATCGCCAGCGACGTTTGCTTCGCATCCGCCGGGTAAATAACGCGTGTGGCCCCCAGCGCAATACCGCCGGAAGCATTCGCGCAAGTAGAAACCATCATTAAAATAAACGATAACATCAGTCCTGGTTTAATTAGCATATTCATCAAAACCGTACCTTTAATAATGTGTTCGCAGGTGTTATGGATAAATCAACGTAAACCAGACATCCGACTGAATATTGCCTGGCACGAGGTGTTCGGAAATAGCGCGATAGCGGGCGCTAAAATGAAATGCGAGCTCGCTGGTATTCACCGGCAACCAGCTAACGGCCGTCGCATTTGGGATAATCTGACGCTGCTGTTCATCAAAAAGCGCCAGCCCCACGCCGCTACTGACAGGTGTTTCGCCTGGCCGCGATGTCGCCAGAAAAACCTGCGGATCTTCCTCTGGTGTAACACCCTGAAACTGGATCCCTACGGTGCGCGAGACATCCACGCTGCAATCCAGCAGTCGCACGGTGAAGGGCACGTTAACCGTTGAGAAACTGCCCACACCGGAAAATGAATTGGTTCGGTACTGCCCCATGTCGATGCGCATATTCTGGCTGTCGGGTGCCACGGCGCAGCCGCCGTTTACCAGCTCCCCGCGAAGATGCACTTTGCCACCGTCGATCACCACGGTATGTGCCGATGCCGGGCCAGCCATCGCAAGGGTTAACAGCAGTAGTGTTCCAGTCCTTGTCATCCTTCATTCCTGGCATTTGCGTATGACGGCCTCATCCCTGAGGCCTGAACATCCTTGTGCGAGGGAATTATTCGTATTTCATTACGAAGGTGGCGTCAGCGTTCGCCTGGCCAGGCTCAGTGGTCGCAGCCGTTGATTTATAACGCGCGGTGAATTTCAGGGTGTTAGTCCCTTCAATCAGCGTCTGAGCGGCCGAGAAGGTCGCACCGTCTGGGGTCAGCACGCTGGATTTGCTGTCGAGGATCTCGATACCCACGCCTTTTGCGGTGTTGTCGTTGTTACCGGACGTCACGGCCAGCAGGGTTTTGTCGGTTGGGTCGATCTGACCGGTGAAGGCAACCGCAGCGGTTTTAGCGACCAGCGGATCGCAGTCATTCAGCTCAATGTTGAATGGAATATTAGAGGTGGTGTCGCCCACTTTGGTGAATTTCGCGGTACGATACTGACCGAGATTAACGGTCTGCTCGGAAGAATCAGTATTTACTGAACAAGCAGCATTAACCAGTTCACCTTTAAAATGCACGGTACCGCCATTTACGGTTACCGGCGTGGCTGGATCTTCAGCATGAGCGGCACCCGCGACCAGGGCCAGTGTAGCAATAACAGTAGAAGCAATGTTGCTGAGTTTCATGTCTATTCCTTTAAAATGTAAATAACCCTTCCCGCGAAAATCGGGAATAAGAAATACGTTCAATTGATTAATTGAAAGCTTATTTCGGAGGAGACAAAGTAGCGCAGGAATAGGTTTTTAAATATGTCAAAACGCTGCCATTTCGCCAGGTCACATCCTAATACTGCCTAAGAAATTGACCACCCACTAAGAAGGGTTTTTGCGTCTCGCTGATAAAAACGCGTAAAGGGTGACTGACAGCGGCGCTCGCTTCTGACAAAATACAGGCAATCCCCCCTTTCAAACGTTACAGACGGAATCATCTCTCTGATGGCAGCAAAGATAATTGACGGTAAAACGATTGCGCAGCAGGTGCGCTCTGAGGTCGCGGAAAAAGTGAAGGCACGTAAAGTTGCCGGAAAACGCGCTCCCGGGCTCGCCGTTGTGCTGGTTGGTAGCAACCCGGCATCGCAGATTTATGTCGGTAGCAAGCGCAAAGCGTGTGAAGAGGTGGGGTTCGTCTCCCGCTCTTACGATTTGCCTGAAACCACCAGCGAAGCGGAACTGCTGGAACTGATTGACACCCTGAACGCCGATAAAGAGATCGACGGTATTCTGGTTCAATTGCCGCTGCCAGCAGGCATCGACAACGTGAAGGTGCTGGAGCGTATCGCTCCGGATAAAGACGTTGACGGTTTCCATCCGTACAACGTGGGTCGTCTGTGCCAGCGCGCGCCGCGTCTGCGCCCATGTACCCCGCGAGGTATCGTGACGCTGCTGGAGCGCTATAACATCGACACTTACGGTCTTAACGCCGTTGTCATCGGTGCGTCCAACATCGTGGGCCGCCCGATGAGCATGGAGCTGCTGCTGGCTGGCTGCACGACCACCGTGACCCACCGCTTCACCAAAAACCTGCGTCACCACGTCGAGAACGCCGATCTGCTGATCGTGGCGGTTGGCAAGCCGGGCTTTATTCCTGGAGAGTGGATCAAAGAAGGCGCAATTGTCGTGGACGTCGGTATTAACCGTCTGGAAAACGGCAAAGTGGTCGGCGACGTAGTATATGAAGATGCGGCGGCACGCGCCTCTTACATCACGCCAGTACCGGGCGGCGTAGGCCCAATGACCGTAGCAACACTGATTCAGAATACGTTGCAGGCATGCGAAGAGTATCACGACGTAGAGGACGCGTAAGATGGCGACATTTTCATTAGGTAAACACCCGCACGTAGAACTGTGCGATCTGCTGAAGCTGGAAGGCTGGAGCGAAAGCGGCGCGCAGGCCAAAATCGCCATTGCCGATGGACTGGTAAAAGTCGACGGCGCGGTGGAAACCCGCAAGCGCTGCAAAATTGTCGCGGGCCAGACCGTGAGTTTTGAAGGACAGAGCGTGACGGTTACGGCCTGAGCCGTCTGATGCCCGGTGGCGCTGCGCTTACCGGGCCTACGTACTGTCTCCATTTGTAGGCCGGGTAAGGCGAAGCCGCACCCGGCAATTTCTCTCACCATCCCCCCACAATCATCACGGTTAATTATCGATCAACTTCAAATAATCACTATTTCATCTGTTGAAAGGTGAGAATTCAGTTGCGCGTTTTTCATGCTTTCTCCACGATAAGTAGAACGTTCTACTAAAACGTTCTACTTACAATAACAGCGCCAAAAAAAGCGCTACTCGGGGGAAATCAGCATGGGTCTGATATCAGGGTTTGTTAAATCGCTGTCTAAGTTATCGATGATTGGTCGCGCCTTAATGCTGCCAATTTCACTGCTTCCCGCTGCGGGCCTGCTGCTGGCCTTCGGCGACAAGTTCCATCTGCCGCTGATGATGAACGCGGGCGGGGTGATTTTTGACAACCTGCCGATGCTGTTCGCCATTGGCTCCGCCGTGGGCCTGGCGTCAGAGTCCGGTATTGCGGCGCTCTCTGCGGCGGTCTCGGTGTTTGTCACCAACATCACCATCAGCACCGTGCTAAGCATCACGCCGGAAATGGCCTCGCAGGGCGGGAAATACGCCATGGTGGTCGGCATACCCACGCTGCAGATGGGCGTCTTCGGCGGCCTGATCTGCGGTATCCTTGCGGCCTGGTGTTTTAACCGCTTCCACACCATGCAGCTGCCGGAGTTCCTTGGCTTCTTCTCCGGTAAGCGCTTCGTGGCGATTGCCACCGCGTTCCTCTCGTTCCTGATGGGGCTGTTGCTGCCGTACGTCTGGCAGCATATTCAGGCCGGTATCGACGCACTCTCGGTGATTGTTAACGGCGATAACCAGGCGGCCTCGACCTTTATCTTCGGCCTGGTGGAGCGTGCGCTAATCCCCCTCGGCCTGCACCATATCTGGTATCCGTCGTTCTGGTATTCGTTTGGGGATTACACAACTCAGGCAGGCCAGGTGATACATGGCGACCAGACCATCTGGTTCAAGATGCTGGAAGAAGGGGTGAAATCCTTCAGCAGCGACACCTACCAGAACGCCGGTAAATTCATGCAGGGTGAATTCCCGCTGATGCTGTTCGCGCTGCCTGCGGCGTGCCTGGCGATGTATCACGAAGCCCACACGAAAAACAAAAAGATTGCGGCCGGTATTCTGTTCTCGGCGGCGCTCACCTGCTTCCTGACGGGGATCACCGAACCGGTAGAGTTTACCTTTATCTTCGTGGCGCCGATTCTCTACGTCTTTAATGCCATCATGGCGGGCCTGGCCTACATGACCATGTACCTGTTGCATGCGCATATCGCCAAATCGTTCTCGGCGGGCTTTATCGACTACCTGTCGTTCGGGATCCTGCCGTCCTTTAACGGTTACAAGACCAACTTCCTGAATGCCATTATCATCGGCATTCCAATGGGGCTGATTTACTACTTTACGTTCCGCTTCGTGATCCGTCGCTTCGACGTCAAAACTCCGGGTCGTACCGATGTCACTGCCAATGCAAATGACAAGTCCGATTCCGAACTTGCCACAGAGATTATCAGCCTGCTGGGCGGCGCGCAGAATATCGATTCCGTTGGCTCCTGCATTACCCGCCTGCGTCTGGAAGTGGCGAAAAGCGAGGCAGTGGATAAAGACGGCCTGAACGGACTCGGCGCCCGCGGCGTAGTCTTCGTTGGCGACAACGGTATTCAGGTGATTTTCGGTGCCAGAGCACAGTTTATCGCCCAGACCATGTCCACCATGATTGGCAAATAATAAGATGCCGGCGTGATGCGTCTCCTGTACGCTGGGGGACGCATTACTTTATCTGGCTGATAATCGGTTAATTTCAGGGAGCGGTTTTGAAGAAAGTCAGCATTATTGATGTCGCAAAGCACGCGGGCGTCTCGGTCTCAACCGTTTCGCTGGTGCTGCGCCAGAAAGGGAAAATTTCAGAGGCAACGATCGGGAAGGTCAACGCCGCCATCACGACGCTGGGCTATGTTCATAACGTCGCCGCTGCCAACCTTCGCGCCAACACCTCTAACTTAATTGGCCTGATCCTGCGGGACTTCAGCGACAGCTTTTCCATCAAGGTGATGGCGAGCATTGTTCAGGAGCTGGAGAAGCAAGGCTATATGGTGTTTCTCGGTCAGCCACTGAATGACGGTGAACATCTTGAACGCACCCTGCTTTCGTTTAAGCAGCAGGGCGTGGCGGGAGTCATCTATCTGGCGTCCGATACCCGCACCGCAACGCTGCCGGAACACATTCGCCACTGCCCGCTGCCGTTGGTGGTCGTTTCCCAGTCGCTGCTGGATGAAAAATGTAACCTGGTCATGCGCGATAACCGCCAGGCCGCGAACCTGGCCGCGCGCTATCTTATCGAGCGCGGACATCGCAATATTGCCTACATTGGCGGGCGCGACGGCTGTCTTCTCCGCGAGCAACGTCTGCTCGGTTTTCGCAGTGCCATGACGCAAAGCGGGCTGGTCTGGCGTGACGAATATTCTCCCGCCTGCCCCGATGATACCCAGGCGGCGGCGATGGCAACGCGCCAGTTGCTTGAGAAGAACAACACCATCACCGCCCTGCTCTGCCACTCCCCTGATGCCATGCTCGGCTCCATCTCAGGCATTCACCAGGTGGGGCGTACGGTGGGTAAAGATGTGTTTCTGACGCAGCAGGTCGCGCTGGTCGGTTTTGAAGATATGCTTCACGTTAACCTTACCTCACCGTCGTTGACCTATGTCTCCTCAGCGAGCGATGAAACCGGGCGTCAGGCGGCAGGGCTGATTATCCGTAAGCTGAAAGAGCCAGATCTGCAAACGCAACGCATCACCCTCTCCGGGCAGCTTATCGCACGCGAGTCGGCGTAAAATCAGAATATAGCACAGCGTATTTTCCGCCATTACCCTGCTATATTTCCATGATTTGCCATGGATAAATGCAATGCCTACCGTTATCACTCACGCAGCTGTTCCCCTTTGCCTGGGCTTAGGCCTGGGAAGTAAAGTTATCCCTCCCCGCCTGTTATTTGCCGGAATTGTCCTCGCCATGCTGCCGGACGCCGACGTGCTGGCGTTTAAGTTCGGCGTCGCTTACGGCAATGTTTTCGGCCATCGCGGCTTTACCCATTCCCTGCTGTTTGCCTTTGTGGTGCCGATACTTTGCGTGCTGATTGGCCGACGATGGTTCAAAACTCCTCTGACGCGCTGCTGGCTTTTTTTGACCGTGTCACTGCTGTCTCACAGCCTGCTGGATTCCGTGACGACCGGCGAAAAAGGGGTCGGCTGGCTGTGGCCGTGGTCAGATGAACGCTTCTTTGCCCCGTGGCAGGTGATAAAAGTCGCGCCGTTTGCCCTGTCGCGCTATACCACGCCGTACGGACATCAGGTGATCATTTCAGAGTTGCTGTGGGTCTGGCTGCCGGGAGTGGTGCTGATGGGGTTGCTGTGGTGGAGAAAACGTGCGCGCTGATGCCCTCACCCCGGCCCTCTCCCACAGGGAGAGGGAGAAAACCTAACAATTCCCTCTCCCTGTGGGAGAGGGTTAGGGTAAGGGGAAAATTACTTACGACGCCAGGTGGTGCCCTGCGGGCCGTCTTCCAGAATAATCCCCATCTCGGTCAGACGGTTACGCGCCGCATCTGCCGCCGCCCAGTCTTTCGCCTGACGCGCTTCCAGACGTGCCTTGATCAAGGCTTCAATTTCCGCCACTTCGCCGTCGTCCGCCTGCGCACCGCTCTGCAGGAAGGCGTCTGGCTCCTGCTCCAGCAGGCCGAGCACGGAAGAGAGCTTACGCAGATGAGAGGCCAGCGCATTCGCCGCCGCCATATCTTCTGACTTCAGACGGTTCACTTCGCGCGCCATATCGAACAGCACAGAGTAGGCTTCCGGAGTATTGAAGTCGTCGTTCATCACCTCAACAAAGCGGGCTTCGAAGGCGTCGCCGCCTGCGGCAGGAACAGACTTGTCGGTACCGCGCAGCGCGGTATACAGACGTTCCAGCGCCGAACGCGCCTGCTTCAGGTTCTCTTCGCTGTAGTTCAGCTGGCTGCGATAGTGGCCGGACATCAGGAAGTAACGCACGGTTTCCGCATCGTAATACTTGAGCACGTCGCGCACGGTAAAGAAGTTGCCCAGCGATTTTGACATCTTCTCGCGGTCAACCATCACCATTCCGGAGTGCATCCAGTAGTTCACGTACTCGCCGCCGTGGGCACAGGTGGACTGCGCAATTTCGTTTTCGTGGTGCGGGAACATCAGATCCGAACCGCCGCCGTGAATGTCGAAGTGTTTGCCCAGCTGTTTGCAGTTCATCGCGGAACATTCAATGTGCCAGCCCGGACGCCCTTCACCCCACGGAGATGGCCAGCTTGGCTCACCCTCTTTGGACATCTTCCACAGCACGAAGTCCATTGGATTACGCTTCACGTCGACCACGTCCACACGGGCCCCAGCCTGCAGCTGATCCAGATCCTGACGGGAAAGCGCACCGTAGGTCGGGTCCGTTGGCACGGAGAACATCACGTCGCCGTTATCCGCCACATAGGCGTGACCGCGTGCGATCAGCTTCTCGGTGATCTCAATGATTTCGTGAATATGGTGAGTTGCACGCGGCTCGCTGTCCGGACGCTGAATGTTTAAAGCGTCGAAATCTTTGTGCATCTCGACAATCATGCGATCCACCAGCGCAACAAAACTCTCGCCGTTTTCATTCGCGCGTTTGATGATTTTGTCGTCGATGTCGGTGATATTGCGGACGTACTTCAGGTTGTAGCCTAAAAAACGCAGGTAACGTGACACCACGTCGAAGGCAACGAAGGTGCGCCCATGGCCGATGTGACAGAGATCGTAAACGGTAATACCACACACGTACATGCCGACTTCCCCGGCATGAATAGGTTTAAATTCCTCTTTTTGGCGCGTCATTGTATTAAAGATTTTTAACATCGAAGATTCCATGTAAACACGTGTGTGGGTTGTTTGTTCCCTATAATACCTATAATTCGGAATAGGATCAGCACACAATGCAAGGTGATCGCGTCCTGTGGTTATGCTATAACAAGCCCCTATATGTGACCCGAACGCGGGTCGACGTACCACAATAACGGAACAGGATGCAAAAATGGTTACTTTCCACACTAATCATGGCGATATCGTAATCAAAACCTTTGATGACAAAGCGCCTGAAACAGTTAAAAACTTCCTGGACTACTGCCGCGAAGGTTTCTACGACAACACCATTTTCCACCGCGTGATCAACGGCTTTATGATCCAGGGTGGCGGTTTTGAACCGGGTATGAAGCAGAAAGCGACGAAAGAAGCGATCAAAAACGAAGCCAACAACGGCCTGAAAAACACCCGTGGCACGCTGGCAATGGCCCGTACCCAGGCGCCTCACTCCGCGACCGCGCAGTTCTTCATCAACGTGGCTGATAACGACTTCCTGAACTTCTCCGGCGAAAGCCTGCAGGGTTGGGGCTACTGCGTGTTCGCAGAAGTGGTTGAAGGTATGGACGTGGTCGATAAGATCAAAGCCGTCTCTACTGGCCGCAGCGGCATGCACCAGGACGTTCCTAAAGAAGACGTTGTGATTACAAGCGTGACCGTCAGCGAGTAATTCGTGGCGACACTCTTTATTGCGGATCTGCATCTGCAAACAGAAGAACCGGCGATCACCGCCGGTTTTCTGCGTTTTTTACGCGGTGAAGCGAAAAGCGCCGATGCGCTGTACATCCTGGGCGACCTGTTTGAAGCCTGGATTGGCGACGATGATCCTGACCCGCTGCATCGTGAAATCGCCTCCGCCATTAAGGCGCTGGTTGATTCCGGTGTCCCCTGCTATTTCATTCACGGCAACCGTGATTTTCTGCTCGGCAAGCGCTACGCCCGCGAAAGCGGCATGACGCTGCTGCCGGAAGAACAGGTGCTCGACCTCTATGGCCGCAGGCTGCTGATTATGCACGGCGATACGCTCTGCACGGACGATACCGGCTATCAGGCGTTTCGCGCCAAAGTTCACACCCCCTGGATCCAGACGCTGTTTCTTGCCCTGCCGCTCTTTGTCCGTAAACGCATCGCAGCCAGAATGCGTGCGGGCAGTAAAGCCGCTAACAGCAGTAAATCCATGACCATCATGGACGTCAATCCGCAGGCCGTAGTGAGCGTAATGGAAAAACATGGGGTTCAGTGGTTAATCCACGGTCATACCCACCGCCCTGACGTTCATTCCCTTCTTGCCAACGGCGAACCGGCCCATCGCGTCGTACTGGGTGCCTGGCACAGCGAAGGTTCCATGGTCAAAGTGACGCCTGAGGGTGTTGAGCTGATTGCGTTTCCGTTTTAACCCTCACACTATCATTCTATTTTTTTGAACAATATCGGCAAATTGTTTCGATTTTAATCAGCCCGTGGTCGGCCTATTATTTATCACATCAGGGCAACACGCCCTATCACAGATAAAATACTTAAGGAATACGACCATGAAATCCATCAAAACTTTCGTTGCAGTTGCCGCTCTTTCCCTGGTTTCTTTCGGTTCTTTCGCTCAAAGTGTGAGCGCAACCGCCTCTACCCTTGACCGTGCAGAAGCGAAAATTGCCGCGCAGGCTGCTGAACAAGGCGCGTCTTACAAAATCACGAGCGCCCAGTTCAACAACCGCGTACACATGACGGCAGAACTGACTAAATAATGATTGCCCATCGACGAAAACAGACCGCCAGATGCGGTCTGTTTTGTTATGCCTTACGGCCTACAACGGCTCAAGATTTAACCGCGCAACCGTTTTCCTTGCCCGTATAACATGCTATTCTCTGTGCCCTCGAAAGCAGTGTGTTTCGCACCACAGGAGTTTTAAGACGCATGTCTTCCCGCAATAATCCGGCGCGTGTCGCCATCGTGATGGGGTCCAAAAGCGACTGGGCTACCATGCAGTTCGCCGCCGAAATCTTTGAAATCCTGAATGTTCCGCACCACGTTGAAGTGGTCTCCGCGCACCGTACACCGGACAAACTGTTCAGCTTCGCCGAAAGCGCCGAAGAGAATGGCTATGAGGTGATCATTGCCGGTGCGGGCGGCGCAGCACATCTGCCCGGCATGATTGCCGCTAAAACCCTGGTACCGGTTCTCGGTGTCCCGGTCCAAAGCGCCGCGTTAAGCGGTGTGGATAGCCTCTACTCCATCGTCCAGATGCCGCGCGGTATCCCTGTCGGCACACTGGCGATTGGTAAAGCGGGTGCGGCTAATGCCGCCCTGCTGGCGGCGCAAATTCTTGCGACGCACGATAAAGCATTACACCAGCGTCTGGCGGAGTGGCGTAAAGCCCAGACCGATGAGGTGCTGGATAATCCAGACCCGCGGGGTGCGGCATGAAGCAGGTTTGCGTCCTCGGTAACGGCCAGTTAGGCCGCATGCTGCGCCAGGCCGGTGAACCGCTGGGTATTGCCGTCTGGCCTGTCGGGCTGGATGCCGAACCGGAAGCGGTACCGTTCCACCAGAGCGTGATCACCGCCGAGATCGAACGCTGGCCGGAAACCGCGCTGACCCGCGAGCTGGCCCGCCATAACGCCTTCGTTAACCGCGACGTGTTTCCGATCATTGCCGACCGTCTGACGCAAAAGCAGCTGTTCGACAAGCTCGGTCTGGCGACCGCGCCGTGGCAGCTGTTGTCCGATAAAGGCGAGTGGAATGACGTGTTCGCGATGCTGGGCGAGCTGGCGATCGTGAAGCGCCGCGTCGGCGGCTACGACGGCCGCGGCCAGTGGCGTCTGCGTGCGCACGAAACCGCGGAGCTGCCGGACGACTGCTACGGCGAGTGTATCGTTGAGCAGGGCATCAACTTTAGCGGCGAAGTGTCCCTGGTTGGCGCACGCGGGCATGACGGACACACCGTCTTTTATCCGCTGACGCATAACCTGCATCAGGACGGCATTCTGCGCACCAGCGTCGCCTTCCCTCAGGCAAATGCCGACCAGCAGGCGCAGGCGGAAGACATGCTCTCAGCCATAATGCACGAGCTGGGTTACGTGGGCGTGATGGCGATGGAGTGTTTTGTTACCCCATCCGGCCTGCTGATCAACGAGCTGGCGCCGCGCGTGCATAACAGCGGCCACTGGACGCAAAACGGTGCCTCCATCAGCCAGTTCGAGCTCCACCTGCGTGCCATCACCGATTTGCCACTGCCGCAGCCGGTCGTGAACAGCCCGTCGGTAATGATCAACCTGATCGGGACCGATCTGAACTACGACTGGCTCAAGCTGCCGCTGGTGCATCTGCACTGGTATGACAAAGAGGTCCGCCAGGGTCGTAAAGTGGGTCACCTGAACCTGAACGATAGCGACACGGGCCGCCTGAGCGCCACCCTGGAAGCCATGATCCCTCTCCTGCCGCCGGAATACGCGAGCGGTATTGTCTGGGCTCAGTCAAAGCTTAAATAAGCGATAAGTGCCGGGGAGTTGATCTTCCCCTTCCCCGGCCTCTCCTCTCGCGCGTAAAATCCCCGCCATTGCTGGTTTTATTTCTGGAATACCCATGAACGATGGAACGGACTATCGCGCGATCCTCGCGTCTGATACCCCTTTAATCGACGTTCGCGCGCCGATAGAATTTGCCCAGGGCGCGATGCCCGCCGCCCTTAACCTGCCGCTGATGAACGACGACGAACGCGCCGCCGTGGGCACCTGCTATAAACGTCAGGGCCCCGAGGCCGCACTGGCGCTCGGCCACAGTCTGGTCAACGGCGAGACGCGTGAGGCGCGCATTAACGCCTGGCGTGAAGCCAGCCTTGCTCACCCTGAAGGTTATCTCTGCTGCGCGCGCGGGGGCCAGCGTTCACATATCTCACAGGCCTGGCTGAAAGAGGCCGGTGTCGATTACCCGCTGATCCGCGGCGGCTATAAAGCCCTGCGCCAGACGGCGATTCAGGTGACGATTGAGCAGTCGCAAAAGCCGATGGTGCTTATCGGCGGCTGTACCGGAAACGGGAAAACCCTGCTGGTGAAGCAGCATGCGCAGGGTATCGATCTGGAAGGGCTGGCGCACCACCGCGGTTCGTCCTTTGGCCGCACTCTCACTCCGCAACTGTCCCAGGCCAGCTTTGAAAATCATCTTGCCGTCGAGCTGTTAAAAAAAGATGCCGCACGCTGGGTGCTGGAAGATGAAGGTCGAATGATTGGCTCCAACCACCTGCCGGAGTGCCTGCGCGACCGCATGAATGAAGCGCCCATCGCGGTTGTCGAGGATCCGTTTGATATTCGTCTTGAGCGCCTGCGCGAAGAGTACTTCGACCACATGTGGGCGGATTTTTCTGCCGCTTATGGTGAAGAGGCCGGCTGGAAAGAGTACAGCGCGTATCTGCACCACGGACTGTTCGCCATTCGCCGCCGCCTCGGGCTGCAGCGTTTTGCGGAACTGACTGCCCTACTCGATTCCGCGTTGCTTGAACAGCAACGGACGGGCTGCACCGAGGTTCACTTTAGCTGGCTTGCGCCCCTGCTTAACGACTATTACGACCCGATGTACAGCTATCAGCTTGAGAAGAAAGCGGAGAAGATTATTTATCACGGCACGTTCGCAGAGGTTGCGGACTGGTTGAATCGCTGAAAAAAGCCGGGTGGCGGCTACGCCTTACCCGGCCTACGCGTGCTTTTGTAGCCCCGGTAAGCGCAGCGCCACCGGGGAACAGACGACTTAGAAGTCGTAACGCAGACGCACCAGGTTCATGTCACCCAGGTTGTCGGTGCTGGAGGTGAACACGTGTTCGTAATCCACGCGGAAACCGTAATCCAGCTGGAAGCTGATACCCACGCCATTGTCGATGCGCTGGTAGTTACGGCCATTCACATACTCAATGCGGTCGCCCATGAAGTAAGGCTGGATGGATTTCACCGCATACTGGCCGATCGGGAATTTATACCCTGCGAAGTATTCAATACCCCACGCGTCGCCCGCAAAGTAGTCGTTAACAGACACTTTTTTGGTGGTCAGGAAGTTCTGATACCAGCCGCCGCCTGCGGAGAAGGTCCAGTTGTCCGGCGTCCAGCTCAGCGCGGTACCGAGGATGTTCTGGTCGTAGGTTTTGCTGTCGCCGTTGTCCGGGTTACGCATGTCCGCACGGGTGTAGTTCCACGCTGCGCCCCAGGTCAGGTCGGTGGTCAGGTGGTAATCCAGGCCCAGTGAACCGCCGCCTTTACGCTTATAGCGCAGGCCGTTACCCGGCAGGTATTCGCTGTCTTCAAACAGGTAAGATGCATAGATGTCGGCATCACCCACGGTTTTCTTGTATTTCAGCATCTGGCGTGAACGGTAAGAACCGTCGTAGTCGCCGTTGATCCCGTTACCTGGCGCCTGAGCAATCATGTCGTAGTCCCAGATATCGGTTTTCGCGCCCACCACATCATAGTAAACGCTGTTCTGTTGACCGAAGGTCAGCGTACCCCAGGTATCGCTCTTCAGGCCGGTGTAGAGCATACGGCGAGTGGTATCGTGTGCGCCGTCTGCATAGTGATGATCCCAGTTAAACTGGGCAGGGATGTTCACACCCAGTTCGTAGTAGCTTATCCAGCTAATATCATCAAACAGGTAGTAATCAGCCGCGAAACGGAAACGGGTACCACCGTCAAAGCCGTTACGTTTGTAGCTGTTTTTACCGTCGTCGCCGGTCATGTTCTGGAACTGAGGACGAATACTGCCGCCAACGGTAAAGTTCAGGCGGCTCAGCGGGTTACCCGCCTGCGGATCCTGTTTAAGAACGGTGATTTCCGCCTGAGAAGCGAAGGTCGTTAATGCCACTGCCGCGCCAATCGTTACCGCCAGCGCTGATTTTTTTATAGTCATTATTTTTCCTTAATAGACACGCTGCTAAATATTTAGCGGGTGAATATTAACTGGAAATAATCGGGCTGTGTGGACGGGTTTTTAATGTTTTGTGCTACTAAATACGTGGGTATTATCACTTTGTGCTTTTAAAATATTGCACACCGGCATAAAAACCGGTGTGCAATTATCACGGAGCTGGATTACCCCATAAACTGCCGGAACAGTGCTTTGCCCCTTAACAGGCGCGTTCCGAGCCAGCCCCCGCAGAGGGAGAGCAGCACCGCGCCGCAGAGAGGCAGAATCAGCCAGAGACGCCAGTCAGGCTCCCACGGGAAGTCGAAGACACGTGTCTGCAACACCGCCAGCGCCGTCTCGGCGCCAATCGCGGCCACCAGACCTGCCACCAGCCCCAGCAGCGCAAACTCGCTCCAGAGCGTCATCCGCAGCAACCGCTTCCCGGCCCCCAGCGTGCGGTAGACCACCAGCTCCTGATGGCGCTGACGCATGCCCACCTGCACCTGGGCCAGCAGCAACAGCACGCCGCAGATGGTCACCAGCACCACCATGACCTCCAGCGCGCGGCTCACCTGCTCCAGTACCTGTCCCACCTGCTTCAGGATCGCCCCAATATCCAGCAGGCTGACCGTCGGGAATTCCCGGTTAAGCTGCGTCAGCATACCGTTGCCATTTTCCCAGCGGAAGCTGGTCAGCCAGCTTTGCGGCTGTCCATCCAGCGCCCCCGGCGGGAAGATAAAGAAGAAGTTGGGCCGCAGGCTTTCCCAGTCCACCTTTCGCAGGCTGGTGACTTTGGCGGTAAAGTCCTGGGTATCGCCGGTGAAGGTCACGCTGTCCCCGAGCTTCACGTTCAGGCGCACCGCCAGCCCTTCCTCCATTGATACCTCCCCCACTTTCGGCGGCCAGGTGCCTGCCGTGATCGGGTTATGGTCGGGCCGTTTCTCCTGCCAGGTCAGGTTAAGCTCGCGGTTCAGCGACTCGTCCTTGTTCCCCTCCGTCGACCGCCCGTTGATTTGCGTCAGACGGGCGCGAACAATCGGATAAAACGACTCCGGGACAATATGATGCTCAGAGAGGAAACCCTTCAGCGGCGTAACCTGCTCAGGCGCGATATTGATCAGAAAATAGTTCGGACTTTCCGGGGGAAGCTGCTGCTGCCAGCGATCCAGCAGATCGCCCCGCAGCACCAGCAACAGGGCCAGCAGCATAAACGACAGTGAAAACGCCGACAGCTGGCTGAGCGTAGACCAGGGCTGATGCAGCAAACGATTAACGGCCAGGCGCACGGGCAGCGATTTCACCGTCAGCCTCTTCAGAACGTTGAGCAGTATCCAGCCCAGTACGCCGCACAGCAGCGCCAGCACAACCGCACCGGCCAGCACCGCCCACAGCAGCGTGCTGCCGCCCATCAGCCAGGCCAGCAGCCCCACCGCGACCGCAATAATCACCGGAAGGTAGAACTTCAGCGGCCAGACGTTCGCCACCACATCATTACGCAGCACGCGCAGCGGCTGCGTCGCGAGCAGCAGTCGGTAGGGCCGCAGCCCCACCAGCAGCGAGATCACGACCATCGCGCCAATCGCCCACAGCCACGGCCAGAAGCTGGCGGGTGGCAATGCGGACGGAAGCACCGGTTTTAACATCACCATCAGCAGTTTTTCAAACAGCAGCCCTATGATTCCGCCAGTGAACACTGACAAAACCAGCAGCATTAGCCACTGGCCGACGATCAGCTTGCGCAGCTGCGCCCGTCCCGCGCCGAGGGTTTTAAGGATCGCCACCCGATCGTAGCGGCTGCGGCAGTAATGCCCCATCGCCACCGCCACTGCCGCTACCGCCAGCAGCAGAGTTAAGAGCGCCGAAAGCAGCAGGAACTGCTGAGAGCGCTCCAGAGATTTACCGAGCGCCCCCTCGTCCTGCTCCAGCCCGTACCAGCGGTGCTCCGGTTTAAGCTGCGGGAGCAGCCATTTTTCATACGCATCAAGCTGGGCTGGCGTGCCGCCAAACTTGTAGCGCCAGGTGACGCGGCTGCCCGGCTGGACAGCATGGGTTGCCGGAACATCCGCCGTGTTCATCAGCAGGCGTGGCGCAAGCCGGAAGGGGTTAAAGCCGGAGTCGGGCTCCTGCACCACCTCCCCGGCAATTTTCAGCGTGGCATCGCCCACGTCAATACTGTCACCGGCTTTCAGGTTCAGAAGCGCCATTAAACGCGATGCCAGCAGCACCGTGCCGGGCGTTGGTTTTAACCCCGGCGGACTGGTTTGTAAGTCACCGTACATCGGGTAGACATCATCCACGGCTTTCACGCTGGCGAGCTGCGGCGTGTCCCCCGCAAAGGTCATGGTCTGGAAGGTGATTTGCTCCCCCACCTTCAACCCTGCTTTGTGCGCTTCCTCAATCCAGCCCGGCGGAACAGGACGCGAGCTTTGCAGCGCCCGGTCCCCGGCCATAAATTCCCGGCTCTGCTGGCTGAGCCCTTTTTCCATACGGTCGCTGACGCTGCCGAGCGCCAGCACGCAGGCCACCGCCAGGCTTAACGCCAGCCAGACAATCAGCAGCGAGGGCGAGCGCCACTCGCGCCAGAACCAGCGGGCAATCATGCTTCCTCCTGAAGCGTACCGTTGACCAGCCGCAGACGCCGGTCGCAGCGGGCGGCCAGCTGCGGATCGTGGGTCACGAGGATCAGTGTGGTACCGTGTTCACGGTTAAGCGAGAACAACAGATCCGCGATTTTGTCGCCGGTTTTACGGTCAAGGTTGCCGGTGGGTTCATCAGCAAACAGCACTTCCGGGCGGCCATTAAAGGCGCGCGCCAGCGCCACACGCTGTTGCTCCCCGCCGGAAAGCTGTGCGGGAAGATGGCTGAGGCGCTTGCCCAGACCGAGCTGTTCCAGCAGCGCCTTCGCATGGGCGCGGCTTTCGCGACTCTTTTCACCGCGCAACAGCGCCGGGAGTTCGACGTTCTCCAGCGCGTTCAGCGTGGGGATCAGCATAAAAGACTGAAAGACAAACCCGATGTGGCGCGCACGCAGCGCAGCACGCGCCTCTTCATCAAGCTGGTGCAGCGGCTGCCCGACAAGATGAACCTCGCCGCTGCTCCCGTCGTCCAGACCGGCCAGAATCGCCAGCAGCGTGGACTTGCCGGAACCGGATTCGCCAATCAGCGCGATGGTTTCAGCGCGTTTGACAACGAGTTCAACTCCAGTAAGGATGGAAAGCTCGTGTTCCCCCTGACCGACGGACTTCTTAAGACGATGAACTTCAACACTGTTTTCCGCTGGCATTTGCCCTTCCTGTTCTTGATTCTGATGACCTTCCGCGCGGCGGCAGCGGACACGTTACTGATTCTCGGCGACAGCCTGAGCGCGGGCTATCGCATGGCGGCCAGCGCAGCCTGGCCCGCTCTGCTCAACGAAAAATGGCAGAGCAAGACGACGGTTATCAACGGCAGCATCAGCGGCGATACCTCGCAGCAGGGCCTGTCGCGCCTGCCAGCGCTACTCAAACAGCATCAGCCGCGCTGGGTGCTGGTTGAGCTTGGCGGCAACGATGGATTGCGCGGTTTCCAGCCTCAGCAGACGGAACAGACGCTGCGCACCATTTTGCAGGACATCAAGGCGGCAAACGCCCAGCCGCTGCTGATGCAAATTCGCCTGCCCGCTAACTACGGTCGTCGGTATAATGAAGCCTTTAGCGCGATCTACCCTAAGCTTGCCAAAGAGTTTGATATTCCGCTGCTGCCATTTTTCATGGAAGAGGTCTATCTCAAACCCCAGTGGATGCAAGACGACGGGATCCACCCCAATCGCGATGCGCAGCCGTTTATTGCCGACTGGATGGCAACGCGGCTGGCTCCTTTAGTTAAACATGACTCCTGATTAAGCGGAGATCCTGACAGGTAAAGTTATGCAAAAATCGGTCTTAATTACAGGATGTTCCAGCGGAATCGGTCTTGAAAGCGCGCTCGAATTAAAGCGTCAGGGATTTCGGGTGCTGGCGGCCTGCCGCAAACCCGACGATGTCGAACGCATGAACGGGCTGGGCTTTACCGGCGTGCTGCTGGATATGGACTCCCCGGAAAGCGTCGAACGCGCCGCCGATGAGGTGATAGCCCTGACCGACAATCGTCTGTACGGGCTTTTTAATAATGCCGGTTACGGCGTGTATGGCCCGCTGGATACGCTCTCGCGCGAAACGCTGGAAAAACAGTTTTCAACCAACTTCTTTGGTGTCCATCAGCTCACCATGCGTCTGCTCCCCGCCATGCTGCCGCACGGCGAGGGGCGCATCGTGATGACATCGTCAGTGATGGGTCTGATATCAACGCCCGGCCGCGGCGCCTACGCCGCCAGCAAATATGCGCTGGAGGCCTGGTCCGACGCCCTGCGCATGGAGTTACGTCACAGCGGCATTAAGGTCAGCCTGATAGAACCCGGCCCGATCCGCACCCGCTTTACCGAAAACGTTAACCAGACGCAGGCGGATAAACCGGTCGAAAACCCCGGCATTGCCGCACGATTTACGCTCGGGCCCGAAGCGGTGGTTGCCAAAGTGCGCCATGCTTTTGAGAGTGAACATCCCAAAATGCGCTACCCGGTAACGCTGGTCACCCATGCCGTTGGCTGGTTAAAACGTCTGCTACCGGGCCGGATGATGGACAAAATTTTACACGGTTGAGTTGAAGCGACAGCGCTCACCCCCATGTAAATAACAAACCGATAAAAGAGAAGGCCGCATGTCCGTACAGAATATCGTCAATATTACTGAAGCAAACCTGCAACAGATCCTCGAACAGTCGATGGCAAAACCCGTGCTGTTCTACTTCTGGTCTGAACGCAGCCAGCACTGTTTACAGCTGACGCCGGTGCTGGAAAGCCTTGCCGCGCAGTACAACGGTCAGTTCATTCTTGCCAAACTGGACTGTGACGCAGAGCCGATGGTGGCGTCTCAGTTTGGTCTGCGCGCCATTCCTACCGTCTACCTGTTCCAGAACGGTCAGCCTGTTGATGGCTTCCAGGGGCCACAGCCGGAAGAGGCCATTCGCGCCCTGCTGGATAAAGTCCTCCCGCGCGAAGAAGAGCTGAAAGCGCAGGAAGCCATGGCGCTGATGCAGGAAGGCAAATACGACGAGGCGCTGCCGCTGCTTAAAGACGCGTGGCAGCTCTCGAATCAGAACAGTCAGATTGGCCTGCTGCTGGCGGAAACGCAGATTGCCCTGCACCGTTCAGAAGACGCCGAAGCCGTGCTCAAAACGGTTCCCTTGCAGGATCAGGACACCCGCTATCAGGGACTGGTCGCGCAGATTGAACTGCTGAAACAGGCGGCAGATACGCCGGAAATTCAGCAACTGCAGCAGCAGGTCGCTGACAACCCGGCCGATGCGGCTCTGGCAAGCCAGCTGGCGCTGCAGCTGCATCAGGTGGGGCGTAACGAAGAAGCGCTTGAGCTGCTGTTTAGCCATCTGCAAAAAGACCTCGCTGCCGCAGACGGTCAGGCGCGCAAGATGTTCCAGGAGATCCTGGCCGCGCTGGGCACCGGCGATGCGCTGGCGTCGAAGTATCGTCGTCAGCTGTACGCGTTGCTGTACTAACAAAAAAATGCCCGGTGGCGCTTCGCTTACCGGGCCTGGAAAAGTGCGGATCGTAGGCCGGGCAAACGCAGTGCCGCCCGGCATAATCACCGCACGTTTTTCAACTGCGTCACCACCAGCTGATGGCGCGCGTTGTAAAACTTCCGATAGGTCAGGTAACAGGCAATGATAGTGGACAGGCTTGCCGTTGAGAGCAGCATAAACGTCACCATAATCTGATACTTAATCGCTTTTACCGGATCGATACCGGCAAAAATCAGCCCCGACATCATGCCCGGCAGGCTCACCAGCCCGACCGTTTTGGCTGAATCTACCGTGGGGATCAGCGATGAGCGAATGCTCTCACGAATCAGCCGCGCGGAGGCCACTTTAGGCGTCGCTCCCAGGCTTAATTTCTCCTGTAGCTGCTGCTGTTCACTGCTGAAGCGCTGGCCGAGATTGTTATAGCACAGCCCGACGGCCACCATGGCGTTCCCGGCAATCATCCCTGAGATAGGGATAACCTGCATCGGCGTAAACTCAATTGAGCCGGAAAGCACCAGTACCGCCAGCGTTAATGCGGTTCCGGTGGTAATGGCGATAAACGACGAGACAAACGCCTTATCGATGTATTTACTGCGCTTTTGCGCGTTCCACGCCGCATTGAAACAGATAAACAACACCATCAGCAGCGTCAGCACCGCGTGGTTGACGTTGAAAATATACTTCAGCACATAGCCGACAATAATGAGCTGAATCACCGCGCGGCAGATACTCCACACAATGTCCTTTTCCAGCCCCAGCTTTTCACGGTAGCTGACGACAATCGCGATCAGCACCAGCACCATCGAAAACGCCAGGGATTCGTTCGTAATATTGTGCTCACCCACGGTTTGCCTCCTGCATTTTTCCGCCATGCGGCTGGAGCGTCAGTACGTCATCCGCATGGGTAATTTCGTTAGCGTCATGCGTCACCCACAGCACGGCAATATTCTGCTCGCGGACGTAACGATGAATGATTTCATTGACGTTGCGCTTGTTGGCATCATCGAGCGCGCTGGTGATCTCATCGAGCAGTAACACCTTCGGTAAGAACTGCAGATTACGGATCAGCGAGACGCGCTGCTTTTCGCCGCCCGACAGTTCGGAAACGGACTTTGTCAGCGTGTCCGGCGGCAGATTGAAGCGTGCCAGGTCGGCGGAAAACCGTTCAGGATCGGGCGTCTTATGTCGGATCTGCCAGGGGAAAAGCAGGTTATCGTACACCGTGCTATCGAACAGGCTCGGGGTTTGCACCGAATAAGAGACCTGCTGGCGGTAAGCCTCGGGTGAAAGCGTTGAAATATCCTTCCCCTCAAAGAAGATCTTTCCCGACGTTGGCGTAAGCAGCGACGCAATGATTTTAAGCAGCGTACTTTTCCCGCAGCCTGAGGGGCCGGTAATCAGTCGAAACTCGCCCGGCAAGAGGCTAAAACTGACATTATTCAGAATGGTGGTACCGCCTGTGCGGTAGCCCACGTCCTCAATGGTTAATACCGCGCTGTTATCCTTCATGTGATCTTCTGCCTTTATCCCAATAATGAGCAGTAGTTTACGGCGATGAGTGATAATAAAGCGACTTTCCTCGTATACTTAGGATCAACAAAAAGTGATTTCATTTCTGCCATAGCATGCAAAACAGGAGGTTTTTATGCTCATCGTTGTTCCTGTCCTTATCTTCGTTGCGCTGGTTATCGTCGGCGCAGGCGTCAAAATTGTCCCTCAGGGTTATCAGTGGACCGTCGAGCGCTTCGGCCGCTATACCAACACGCTACAGCCTGGCTTGAGCCTGATTGTCCCATTCATGGACCGCATCGGTCGCAAGATCAACATGATGGAACAGGTGCTGGATATCCCTTCTCAGGAAGTGATCTCCAAAGATAACGCCAACGTTACCATTGATGCCGTCTGCTTTATTCAGGTGATTGATGCGCCGAAAGCGGCCTATGAGGTGAGCAACCTGGAGCTGGCGATCGTTAACCTGACGATGACCAACATCCGTACCGTGCTTGGCTCGATGGAGCTGGACGAGATGCTCTCCCAGCGCGACAGCATCAATACCCGCCTGCTGCACATTGTCGATGAGGCCACGAACCCGTGGGGGATCAAAGTCACCCGTATCGAGATCCGCGACGTGCGCCCGCCGGCAGAACTGATCGCCTCCATGAACGCCCAGATGAAGGCTGAGCGAACCAAGCGTGCCTATATTCTGGAAGCCGAGGGGGTGCGTCAGGCCGAAATCCTCAAAGCGGAAGGGGAAAAACAGTCGCAGATCCTGAAAGCGGAAGGCGATCGTCAGTCCGCATTCTTACAGGCAGAAGCGCGTGAACGTTCTGCAGAGGCGGAAGCCCGCGCGACCCAGATGGTATCCGAGGCGATTGCCGCCGGTGATATCCAGGCCGTGAACTACTTCGTCGCGCAAAAATATACCGATGCACTGAAAGAGATCGGCTCCGCGAACAACAGCAAAGTGGTGATGATGCCGCTGGATGCCAGCAGCCTGATGGGCTCTATCGCAGGGATTGCCGAACTGATTAAAGACAGCGGAAACGAGCGTAAAAAATGATTGAACTGATCGTCGCACATCCTCATGCGTTCTGGCTAAGCCTCGGTGGCTTACTGCTGGCCGCCGAGATGCTGGGCGGCAACGGTTACCTGCTGTGGAGCGGTGTTGCCGCGGTCATTACCGGCCTGGTCGTCTGGCTTCTGCCGCTTGACTGGGCATGGCAGGGGGCGCTGTTTGCCGTGCTGACGCTGGTGGCCGCCTGGCTGTGGTGGCGCTGGCTGAACCGACAGGTAAGCGAACAGAAACCGCTGGATGCCCACCTTAACCAGCGCGGACAGCAGATCGTCGGCAAGCGTTTTACGCTCGACACCCCGCTGGTGAACGGGCGCGGGCATATGCGCGTAGGTGACAGCTCGTGGCCGGTGGTGGCCGACGACGACCTCAGCGCCGGAACACGGGTTGAGGTCATTGCGGTAGAAGGCATTACCCTGCGGGTAAAAGCCTGTTAAGCGTGGGTTTTGCGGTGGCAGCAGCCGGCAAGATTGTCGATAATCGGGCAGTCGGCGCTGTCATCACCCGGACAGGAATCCGCCAGCTGTAACAGCTGTTCACGCATCGACTGTAATTCGATGATATGGCGTTCGATCTCCGCCACTTTTTCCAGCGTGCGTTTTTTCACGTCGGCACTGTGGCGCTTCGGATCGTTAAACAGGTTTACCAGCTCGCCGCACTCTTCCAGGTTAAACCCCACCTGCCTTGCCTGACGCAGTAACGTCAGTTCATCAAGATGCCGTTGCGTGTAGCTGCGGTAGCCGTTTTCACTGCGCAACGGCGGCGTTACCAGCCCTTTCTCTTCATAAAAGCGAATGGCTTTGCTGGTTAAGCCGGTTTTTTTTGCCACGTCACTGATATTCACATTTCCCCCTTGACCTTCCCCTTGATGGAAGGTTTAACCTTCATAACAGTTAGCTAAAAGCGTTACTCCGGTCAACAACTGACCAGTTCATTATACGGGAGTTTTGTTATGTCTCACACTATTGACCTGACGCTGGACGGCCTCTCCTGCGGCCACTGTGTCAAACGCGTTAAAGAAAGCCTGGAACAGCGTCCTGATGTTGAAAGCGCTGAGGTGACTATCGACCATGCCGCCGTGACCGGCAGCGCCAGCGCGGATGCGCTGATCGATACCATTAAACAAGCGGGTTATGGGGCAGAGCTGAGCCACCCAAAGGCTAAACCGCTGGCAGAGTCATCATCCCCGTCGGAAGCACTGACAGCGGCCACTCCTGAGCTTCCGGCAGCGGATGATATTGATGACAGCCAACAGCTGCTGATCAACGGTATGAGCTGCGCCAGCTGCGTCTCCCGAGTACAAAATGCCTTACAGGCGGTACCGGGCGTCGCACAGGCACGGGTAAACCTTGCGGAGCGTACTGCTCTGGTGATGGGCAGTGCCTCCGCCGCAGAGTTAGTGCAGGCCGTGGAGAAAGCGGGCTACGGCGCAGAGGCCATCGAAGATGATGTCGAACGCCGCGAGCGCCAGCAGGAAACGGCTATCGCCACCATGAAGCGCTTCCGCTGGCAGGCGATTGTCGCCCTGCTGGTGGGGATCCCGGTGATGGTGTGGGGCATGATGGGTGACAATATGATGGTCACCGTCGACAACCGCACGCTGTGGCTGGTGATTGGCCTGATTACCCTTGCGGTCATGGTGTTTGCAGGCGGCCATTTCTATACCAGCGCCTGGAAGAGCCTGAAAAACCGCACCGCGACGATGGATACGCTGGTCGCACTCGGTACCGGCACGGCGTGGCTCTATTCAATGAGCGTTAACGTCTGGCCGCAGTGGTTCCCGATGGAAGCGCGCCATCTCTATTATGAAGCGAGCGCGATGATTATCGGCCTGATTAACTTAGGCCATATGCTGGAAGCCCGCGCCCGTCAGCGCTCCTCCAAAGCGCTGGAACGATTACTCGATTTAACCCCACCGACGGCCCGCGTGGTCACGGACGAGGGGGAAAAAAGCGTCCCGCTGGCGGAAGTGCAGCCCGGCATGACGCTGCGTTTGACCACCGGCGATCGCGTGCCCGTTGACGGCACGATAACCCAGGGCGAAGCCTGGCTGGATGAAGCGATGCTGACCGGGGAACCCATCCCTCAGCAGAAATCCGACGGCGATGCCGTCCATGCCGGCACGGTCGTTCAGGATGGCAGCGTGCTGTTCACCGCCAGTGCGGTTGGTAGCCATACTACGCTGTCGCGTATTATCCGAATGGTGCGCCAGGCTCAGAGCAGCAAGCCGGAGATTGGCCAGCTTGCTGACCGAATCTCGGCCATTTTTGTGCCGGTGGTGGTCGGTATTGCCCTGCTGAGCGCGGCGATCTGGTATTTCTTCGGCCCTGCGCCACAGATTGTCTACACCCTGGTGATTGCCACCACGGTGCTGATTATTGCCTGCCCATGCGCGCTTGGCCTGGCCACGCCGATGTCCATTATCTCCGGCGTAGGCCGTGCCGCCGAGTTTGGCGTGCTGGTCAGGGATGCGGACGCACTGCAGCGGGCCAGTACGCTGGATACGCTGGTGTTTGATAAAACCGGCACGCTGACCGAGGGGAAACCGCAGGTTGTGGCCGTGAACACCGCAGGCATCGCGCAGGAGGACGCGCTGCGTCTCGCCGCCGCGCTGGAGCAAGGCTCCAGCCACCCGCTGGCGCGCGCCATTCTCGAGAAAGCGAATGCTGCGGCTCTGCCGCAGGTCAGTAACTTCCGCACGCTGCGCGGGCTCGGTGTCAGCGGTGAAGCCGAGGGGCATACGCTGCTGCTGGGCAACCAGGCCTTGCTCAATGAAAACGGTATTGATACCGCGGCGCTGGAAAGCGAACTGAAAGCGCAGGCATCTCAGGGGGCAACCCCGGTTCTGCTGGCGGTGGATGGCAAAGCCGCTGCCCTGCTGGCCGTGCGCGATCCACTTCGTCAGGACAGCGTGGATGCCCTGGCGCGTCTGCACCGCGCGGGCTATCGTCTGGTGATGCTGACCGGGGATAACCCGACCACCGCCAACGCCATCGCGAAAGAGGCCGGAATTGATGAGGTGATTGCGGGCGTACTGCCGGACGGTAAAGCGGACGCCATCAAGAAACTGCAAAGTCAGGGCCGTCAGGTGGCGATGGTCGGCGACGGCATCAACGATGCCCCGGCGCTGGCCCAGGCAGACGTCGGTATCGCCATGGGGGGCGGGAGCGATGTCGCCATTGAAACCGCCGCCATCACGTTGATGCGCCACAGCCTGATGGGCGTTGCTGATGCACTGGCCATTTCGAAAGCCACGTTGCGCAACATGAAGCAGAACCTGCTGGGGGCATTTATCTATAACTCGTTCGGTATTCCAATTGCCGCCGGCATTTTGTGGCCGCTGACCGGCACGCTGCTTAACCCGGTGGTTGCAGGTGCGGCAATGGCGCTCTCCTCCATCACAGTGGTGAGCAATGCCAACCGCCTGTTGCGCTTTAAACCGAAAGATTGAACCTTGTTCTCGTACGCGCTAGCATGAACCTTTCCGTTTATGGAGCGCGTATGAGCCTGTTTAATCGTATAAAAACCTCGTTTCGCGCCCTCTTTCCCCGCCGTTATGCGTGGCCCGGCCTGGATATCTCCCTGCCCGGCGGTCAGCACCTGCATCTGGTCGGCAGCATCCATATGGGTACGCAGGATATGTCGCCTCTGCCCCCCGGTCTGATAAAACGGCTGAAGCGCGCCGACGCGCTGGTCGTCGAGGCGGATATTTCGGGCCAGGAGTCACCGTTTGCCGGGCTTGAAAGCGATCTGACCCTGGCGGAACGTCTGGACGAAGCCCAGCTGGCGGAACTGACGCGCGTCGCCGATGAAACCGGCGTGTCGCTCTCCATGATTGACGCCCTGCCGCTCTGGCAAATTGCGATGGTGCTACAGGCCACGCAGGCGCAGCGACTGGGTCTGCGCGGTGACTACGGTATTGATTACCAGCTGCTCAATCTGGCAAGAGCGCGCAATCTGCCCATCATTGAACTGGAAGGAACGGACAGCCAGATTGCGCTCCTGCGTCAGCTTCCGGACGACGGCCGCATGCTGCTGGATGATACGCTGACCCACTGGCACACCAACGCACGTCTGCTGCAAACCATGATTGGCTGGTGGCTGGATGCGCCGCCAGCAGACGGAAAGCTGGCGCTGCCGTCAACGTTCAGCGAATCGCTGTATGATGTGCTGATGAATGCGCGCAACAATGCCTGGCGAGAGACGCTGCATGCATTACCTGCCGGGGAATACGTGGTTGCGGTCGGGGCGTTACATTTGTACGGAGAAGGGAATTTGCCGTCGCTGCTGAAATAAAAAAATGGCCAATATCTCTATTGGCCCGTCAAAGAGGAATTTCATCGTTTTTATTATGCCGAAGGAGACCTTCGGTTGAGCCGATTGTCGCTCAAAGTGACCATCACTGCCAATACTATTGCGCAAGATGGTGCTATTTTTTAGACAAACGTCAGGCGTATGCTGTTGGCATGATTTGTCTGTCGTAAGAAGGATAGCTATGACTCCCGCCGTTAAATTACTCGAAAAAAACAACATTTCTTTCCGGATCCACACTTACGATCACGATCCGAATGAAACCAACTTTGGCGACGAAGTGGTGCGCAAACTGGGGCTGAACGCTGACCAGGTCTACAAAACGCTGCTGGTTGCGGTGAACGGCGATATGAAACATCTCGCCGTGGCGGTCACGCCCGTCGCCGGACAGCTCGATCTCAAGAAAGTGGCGAAGGCGCTGGGGGCGAAAAAGGTGGATATGGCAGATCCGATGGTTGCGCAACGGACCACCGGCTACCTGGTGGGCGGGATTAGCCCGCTGGGGCAGAAAAAACGCCTGCCGACGCTGATTGATGCCCCTTCGCAGGAATTTGACACGATCTATATTTCAGGCGGCAAACGCGGGCTGGATATCGAGCTGGCGGCGGGCGATCTGGCGAAAATGCTGGACGCGAAGTTTGCGGATATTGCGCGCAGGGATTGAGAAAATTGCCCGGTGGCGCTGCGCTTACCGGGCCTACGATTCGCATGTAGGCCGGGTAAGGCGAAGCCGCCACCCGGCAAAATACCAGACTACTGCCAGCTCACCTCACCCTTCGGCTCATACGCGTTCACGTCAATCGGTGAATTCTGCTCGATGTACTGCTTCAGCACTTCCGCATCAATAAAGCCGGTATTCACATAGCCCGGTTTATTATCAATATGCGGATAACCGTCGCCGCCGGTGGCGTTAAAGCTCAACGTCGCCAGACGGTAGGTTTTCGCCGGGTCGACCGGCTCGCCTTTGATCTTCAGATCATTCAGTTTGCCGTCTTTTGCCACAAAGCTGACGTTGGCAAACTGCGGATAGGCCCCGGAATCCGGCTTCATCTGCGCGACGGCGGTCAGGTAGTCAATCGCCTCTTTGCCGGTCATGTCGGCATAGACCACCACGTTACCAAACGGCTGCACCTTCAGGACATCCTTGTAGGTGATATTTCCGCCTTCAATAGAGTCACGAATGCCGCCCCCGCTCATCACGCCAAAATCAGCACCGGTGCGCGCCATTTGCGCCGCCAGCACCAGGTGTCCCATGTTGGTCTGCACGAAGCGGACTTTACTGCGGTCCCCCTCCAGACGACCATTAAGCGTGCCGATTTTCACGTCCAGCTGCGCTTTGCCTTTGTTCTGGAACGGTGTCAGCAGGGAGAGCATCTGCGGGTTCTCAGCGATCTCTGGCGTGTAAAGTACGCGCTCACTTTTCCCGTCCGGGTAAGTCACTTTCTTCTTCAGGTTGACCGGAATGAGCTGGTAGTGCACCAGTTTCATCTCGCCGTTACGGAACTCAAAGTCCGCCCGGCCCACGTATTTACCCCATTCGTGGGCCTGCACAATCCAGATACCGTTCTGACGGTCCGGCGCACACGGCGTGCCCGGCACGTAATCCACCTGTTTTTTATTTTCCGATGCCATGCACACCGGATCCTGTGAGTGCCCCCCCACAATCATGGCCAGTGACCCTGCAGGCAGGCTGCGCGCCATCTCCACGTCGCCGGGTGCATTGGAGCCGTGCTCACCGTTGTCGTAGTGCCCCATGTGCGTGGTGGCGATAATCACGTCCGGCTTTTCATTCTGCTGCAGTTCCTGAATCACCAGCTTCGCTTCGTCTGCCGGTTTGCGGAATTCAATATCCGTAAAGAACTCGGGATTGCCGATTTTTGCCGTATCGTCGGTGGTTAAGCCAATGACTGCGATCTTCAAATCCTGACGCTTAAACAGCGCCCAGGGTTTGAACAGCCGTTCGCCGGTGCTTTTCTGGTAAATGTTGGCGGAGAGGAAGGGGAATTTGGCCCATTTTTCCTGCTGACGCAGCACCGTCAGCGGGTTATCAAACTCATGGTTACCGACGGCCATCGCGTCGTAGCCAATCAGATTCATGCCACGGAAATCCGGCTCGGCATCCTGTAAATCAGATTCTGGCACGCCGGTATTAATATCACCGCCTGAGAGCAACAGCACGCTGCCGCCCTGGGCTGCCACCTCTTTGCGAATGCCGTCCACCAGCGTTTTTTGCGCCGACAGACCATATTCGCCATATTCACTGCGCCAGAAATGACCATGATGATCGTTGGTATGCAGAATGGTGATTTTATAGGTTTTATCTTTTTCATACGCCTGCGCGGGCAGGCTAACCAGACCCCATGCGGCGATGAGCGCCAGCGCGACGCCCCGCTTCATTAACTTCATCTTCTCTCTCCCTGACCAATAGACAAAGGCAAAAATTACAGTGACTCACAATAATAGACAAATAAGTTTTCAGAATTGCGACTTTCTTCAAATGTCCCGGGCGGGTATGTTAGTCGGATAATAATTACACCCTGCATCTCTAATAACAAAACAACGTGGTATTTATGGCAATCAGCGAATCAACCCCGGCGTCGCCGCCAAAATCGCGCACCTCTTTTAAGGTATTAGGCGCAATCAGTCTTTCGCACCTGCTCAACGACATGATCCAGTCGTTGATTCTGGCAATTTATCCGCTGCTGCAGTCCGAGTTTTCGTTAACTTTCGTGCAGATCGGGATGATCACCCTCACCTTCCAGCTGGCTTCCTCGCTGCTGCAACCGGTGGTGGGCTACTGGACGGACAAATACCCGATGCCGTGGTCGCTGCCGATTGGCATGTGCTTTACCCTGAGCGGTCTGGTATTGCTGGCGATGGCTGGCAGCTTTGAGGCGGTGTTGATTGCTGCCGCGCTGGTGGGTACCGGGTCGTCCGTCTTCCACCCTGAGTCCTCACGCGTGGCGCGTATGGCCTCCGGCGGCCGTCACGGGCTGGCGCAGTCACTTTTCCAGGTCGGCGGTAACTTTGGCAGCTCCCTCGGCCCCTTGCTGGCGGCGGTGATTATCGCCCCGTATGGCAAAGGGAACGTGGCGTGGTTTGTGCTGGCCGCACTGCTGGCGATTATCGTGCTGGCGCAGATCAGCCGCTGGTATGCCGCTCAGCATCGCGTAAATAAGGGGAGACCTAAAGCGAAGGTTATCAATCCCCTGCCCCGGAATAAGGTCATTCTGGCGGTTTCCGTACTGCTGGTGCTGATTTTCTCGAAATACTTCTACATGGCAAGCATCAGCAGCTATTACACCTTTTATCTGATGCAAAAATTCGGATTATCGGTACAAAATGCGCAAATCCACCTGTTTGCCTTCCTTTTCGCGGTTGCTGCCGGAACGGTTATTGGCGGGCCGGTGGGCGATAAGATTGGCCGGAAATATGTTATTTGGGGCTCTATCCTCGGTGTCGCGCCGTTTACCCTTATTTTGCCGTATGCCAGCCTCGAATGGACGGGCATTTTAACCGTGATCATTGGTTTTATCCTCGCCTCGGCATTTTCCGCCATTCTGGTCTATGCCCAGGAGCTGTTACCGGGCCGTATCGGTATGGTTTCCGGACTCTTTTTCGGTTTCGCCTTCGGTATGGGCGGGCTTGGTGCAGCGGTGTTGGGGATGGTCGCGGATCACACCAGCATCTTCCTGGTTTACAAAATCTGCGCTTTCCTGCCACTTCTGGGGATGTTGACCATATTCCTGCCTGATAACCGTCACAAAGCGTGAATTACAGGTAGCCAAAGTAAAACTTTGGCTACCTGCCCCCCTTATGCCATAAGGGTTTCCTCTCCATCCCTGACCTGAATTTATCAATATGCGCTTTTTTACGCGCATATTGCCGTTTTATTCAAACTTCAACAATTATTCATAAACATAAGGGCAAAAATTGTCATAAACTATTACCTGGTCTTTTGGTATTCACGCCAAAAATGGAACACTCACCGCGAAAGGAGACGGAATGCACCACGCCACACCGCTTATCACCACCATTGTTGGTGGACTTGTGCTCGCTTTTATCCTTGGCATGATTGCCAATAAACTGCGTATTTCTCCTCTTGTCGGCTATTTATTAGCGGGGGTTCTGGCGGGACCGTTTACGCCAGGTTTTGTCGCGGATACCAAGCTGGCGCCTGAGCTGGCGGAATTAGGCGTGATTCTGCTGATGTTTGGTGTTGGCCTGCACTTTTCCCTGAAGGACCTGATGGCGGTAAAGTCGATCGCCATACCTGGCGCGATCGCCCAGATAGGGGTGGCGACGCTGCTGGGGATGGCGCTTTCGGCCGTGCTGGGCTGGTCGTTGATGACCGGTATCGTATTTGGGCTGTGTCTCTCAACCGCCAGTACCGTGGTGCTGCTGCGCGCGCTTGAAGAGAGACAGCTGATAGACAGCCAGCGCGGGCAAATCGCGATAGGCTGGCTGATTGTGGAAGATCTTGTGATGGTGCTGACGCTGGTGCTGTTGCCAGCCGTCGCCGGAATGATGGAAAAAGACAACATCGGCTTCGCCTCGCTGGCGCTGGATATGAGTATCACCATAGGTAAAGTGGTGGCGTTTATCGCCATCATGATGCTGGTGGGCCGTCGTCTGGTGCCGTGGATCCTGTCCCGCAGCGCGGCGACCGGCTCCCGCGAGCTGTTTACGCTTTCCGTGCTGGCGCTGGCGCTGGGGATCGCTTTTGGCGCTGTTGAACTGTTCGACGTCTCCTTTGCCCTGGGCGCGTTCTTCGCCGGAATGGTGCTGAACGAGTCTGAGCTGAGCCACCGCGCCGCGCATGACACCCTGCCCCTGCGTGATGCCTTCGCCGTGCTGTTCTTTGTCTCCGTCGGCATGCTGTTTGATCCGATGATTCTGGTTCAGCAGCCGCTGGCCGTGCTGGGCACGCTGGCGATCATTATCTTCGGTAAGTCGCTCGCCGCCTTCTTCCTGGTGCGGATGTTCGGCCACTCCCCGCGTACGGCGCTGACGATTGCCGCCAGCCTGGCGCAGATTGGTGAGTTCGCCTTTATCCTCGCGGGTCTGGGTATGGCTCTGAACCTGCTGCCCCAGGCCGGGCAGAATCTGGTGCTGGCGGGGGCAATTCTGTCGATTATGCTGAACCCGGTCCTGTTTGCCCTGCTGGAAAAATACCTCGATAAAACCGAAACGCTGGAAGAGCAGACGCTGGAAGAAGCCATCGAAGAGGAGAAGCAGATCCCGGTGGATATCTGCAACCATGCGCTGCTGGTCGGCTTTGGTCGCGTGGGCAGCCTGCTCGGTGAGAAGCTGATGGCGCAGGGCATTCCGCTGGTGGTGATTGAAACCTCACGCACCCGCGTTGATGAACTGCGCGAGCGTGGTATACGTGCGGTACTGGGCAATGCGGCGAACGAGGAGATTATGGCGCTGGCGCATCTGGACTGCGCGCGCTGGCTGCTGCTGACTATTCCGAATGGCTATGAAGCGGGTGAGATTGTAGCCACCGCGCGTGAGAAGTGCCCCAATATTGAGATTATCGCCCGGGCACATTATGACGATGAGGTGGAGTACATCACCGAGCGCGGTGCGGATAAGGTAGTGATGGGCGAACGTGAGATTGCGAACACGATGCTGACGCTGCTGGCGAAACCGCCGGTTGAAGAAGCTGCTACGGGGTAAGATTTTTGCGGTCTGATGCCCTCACCCTGACCCTCTCCCACGGGGAGAGGGAACAAACACTAAAAACGGCAACCGGGTTGCCGTTTTGCTTTTACCTTGTGCGGTCTGATGCCCTCACCCTGGCCCTCTCCCACGGAGAGAGGGAAAAAACACTAAAAACGGCAACCGGGTTGCCGTTTTGCTTTTACCTGTCCCAATAAGCCTCTTCGAGGCTGTCTTCCCGTTCCGGCAGGCCACGCGTTAAGCGCGGTGAATGCTGGTTCAGCACCTGATAGCTCACGCGGTTCGCGTACTTACACACCTGCGCCAGCGACGAATAGGTCAGCCAGTTGAACTTGTGTTTGCTGGAGTTGGGTACGTTGGTTTTGTGGTAGGCATTGGCGGTAATGTCGTGCAGCAGTGCTGCCAGCGCGCCGTCACCCGCCCCGTTGGTGTTCATGATCTTCTCCGGTCCGCCCATATAAGGCGCAATGTGGGAGTAGATACGCAGCGGGTTGAGGCAATCTTTATGGCGCATACCGCGGCTGAACTCGTACTGGTTGAACTCGGCAATCGCGCCAGGGAGCAACGGGTGCTGGGTTTTGCGTTTGCTCTCTTCTTCCGTAAAGCCCGCCATATAGAGCCCGACGGGGCCGGCAGTGCAGAGCACCAGATCCACCCAGTCCAGCGCTTTGTCAGAGGCCAGCAGCGGATCGCTCTCACCGGTGAGCGCTTCGGCCTCTTCTTCGTTCATCGCCAGAATTGAGACGTGCTCTTTCAGGAACGCCTGCCACCACTCGGGGTTATCGGCAATCACGAATTTGGTGCCCAGCGTGAGAACCACCGGCACGTCGTACTTTTTGGCGTACTCGATCGCTTTCATGGTCGCTTCCGGCATCGGCTCGCCCGGCTTGCAGCGTACCAGATAGGAGGTCAATACCAGCGCAGAGGCACCCGCAATCACCGCTTCCGGAATACTCTCGGCGCGCAGCTTATTCATATGACCCGGGCTGATGGCAAAAGTCCGTTCGCCAGATTCGCCGATCAGCGTAAAGCAGCGGCCAATCGGCCCGTTAACGCCCTGAAGATAGTTCAGATCGGTACGGCTGGAGGTGTTGCACAAATAGCGGTAGGCATAACCACCGATTTCAATGTTACTGCACATCACGCCGAGCAGTACCGAGCGGTCATCAGCCAGCACGGAGTAGTTGTGCATAGTGTTACCGATGGTCCCCCCGGCAAACTGATGGGTAATGAGATTTTCACGCACCAGCTCCTGGTACAGCGCTTCGGCAACGTCGTCTTCGATCACCAGGGAGTGACCGGCGCTCAGACCATAACGGGCGACAAACTCATCATCCACTTTCGCTTCAATGTCCACCAGCGTCTGGTCGATACCAACGACCCAGGCGGCGCTGGTTTCATTTTCAGGCTGGATTTGCTGCAGGAGCGGATCGCGCGCATCAACGGGAAAGTAGTGTTTGGATTTACGTTTACCGGGAAATTTCATGGTCTGAACTGTATGAAGAATATGGGCCGGGAATGGTAGCACAAACCCGGCCTGGAGTGCGATCAGCGGCTGTTCGTCACCAGCGAGACCATCATGTCAATATGTTCAGGCGAGTCGTTAAGCGCCGGAATGTACTCGTACTTTTCGCCGCCAGCCTCAAGGAAAAATTCCCGGTTTTGCACCGCGATCTCCTCCAGGGTTTCCAGGCAGTCCGCCGAGAAGCCTGGCGACATCACCTGAATGTGCTTAACCCCCTTCTCGCCAAGCATTTTGAGGGTTTCATCGGTGTACGGTGTCAGCCACGGCTCGCGACCGAAGCGCGACTGGAAGGTCATCATCACTTTTTCCGGCGGCAGGCCGAGGGCGGAAACCAGCTCACGGGTGGTATCGCGGCAGCGCTGCGGATAATCATCCCCTTCGTTGGCGAAACGCTGTGGGATCCCATGATAGGAGAGCAGCAGCAGATCCGGCTCGCCGTGCTTTTCAAACGACGCGCGCGCGCTGTTGGCAAGCGCCTTGATGTAGAGATCGTTATCGGCGTAATCGCGAATAAAGGTCACGCCAGGAATGCGGCGACGGGTCGCCAGAATGCGCGCCAGCTCGTCCCAGACGGCGGCCACCGTCGAGCAGGAGTATTGCGGGTAGAGCGCCAGCACCACGATATGGTCTACACCCTGCGCCAGCAGTGATTCCACTGCGCTTTCCAGGGACGGTTTTCCGTAGCTCATGCCGAGCGCGACGGGCATATCCGGCAGGCGGGCAGCCAGCGCTTTTTCCTGACGACGGCTGTAAACCATCAGCGGCGAGCCCTCCTCCATCCAGACGGACTGATAGAGTTTGGCGACGCGCGGAGAACGAATCGGCAGAATCACGCCACGCAGCAGCGGCCACCACAGCAGTCTCGGGAAATCCACAACGCGCGTGTCGCTTAAAAATTGTCGCAGGTAGCGTTTTACCGCGTCTGATGTAGGTGCTTCTGGAGTGCCCAGATTGGCAAGCAGGATGCCGGTTTTCGCCTGACTCATTCACGCCTCTTAACCATTTGATAGGTTGTCAATTGTAGCGGAAATGCGTTTAAACGAAACCCATTGCTGTAATAGGTAAGGTGAGAATATTTCTCACCCGGGGACCCGGGTGAGAGGCGCGCGATTAGCCGAGGATTTTTTCCAGCTCTGCACGTACGTCAGCCACGGCTTTGGTGCCGTCGACTTTGGCGTATTTGGTGTTACCCGCCTGCGCTTCTTTGGTGTAGTAGCCGATCAGCGGCGCGGTCATCTGATGGTATTCCACCAGGCGTTTACGCACGGTCTCTTCCTGATCGTCTTTACGGGTGGTCAGCTCTTCGCCGGTCACGTCGTCTTTACCTTCAACCTTAGGCGGGTTGAATTTGATGTGGTAAACGCGGCCAGAAGCAGCGTGTACGCGACGGCCAACGATACGGTCAACGATCAGCTCGTCCGGTACGTCGAACTCGAGAACGTAGTCCACGTTGATGCCCGCTTCTTTCATGGCGTCAGCCTGAGGAATGGTGCGTGGGAAGCCGTCCAGCAGGAAACCGTTACGGCAATCTTCCTGAGCAATGCGCTCTTTGACCAGCGCAATAACCAGCTCGTCGGTTACCAGCTTGCCTGCGTCCATGATGTCTTTCGCTTGTTTACCCAGCTCGGAGCCAGATTTTACAGCGGCGCGCAGCATGTCACCGGTGGAGATTTGCGGAATACCGTATTTCTCCATGATGAACTGAGCCTGAGTTCCTTTACCCGCGCCCGGAGCGCCAAGCAGAATAATACGCATTGCGAAAATCCCCTCAAATGTCGTTTCAATTTTTCAAAAGCGCTAAACAATACCACCAGAACGGACATCGCTCAAGGAAGGCGGGAAGGCTGAAACGGTTAACGGGGGGAGATAATTTGGGTGAGTGCGGTCTGGGCCCTCACCCCGGCCCTCTCCCACGGGGAGAGGGAGAAGACCAGGGGAGGCGTGGTCAGTTACGCCAGAAGCAGCGCATTCACACGTTTAATGAACAGGTTAGGGTCTTCCAGCGTGCCGCGCTCGGCCAGCAGGGACTGATCCAGCAGCAGCTCAACCCACTCGGCAAAGCGTGCTTCGTCCTGGGTATCCGCCGCGCGTTTCACCAGCGGATGATCCGGATTAAGCTCAAAGATATATTTCACTTCCGGCACCGCCTGGCCCGCCGCAGCGAACAGCTTCGCCATCTGAGTGCTCATTTCGTCGGCATCGGTCGTGACAATGGCCGGGGTATCGGTCAGACGGTGAGTGAAACGTACCTCTTTCACACGGTCACCCAGCAGGGTTTTCACGCGCTCAACGAACGGCTCCAGCGCCTTCTCGGCTTCTTTCGCGCTTTCATCTACCTCATCCGCCAGCTTGTCGATGGACTCATCGGCTTTTGCAACCGACTGGAACGCTTTACCGTCGAACTCGGTCAGGTAGTTCATCATCCACTCGTCGATGCGGTCAGACAGCAGCAGCACTTCGATGCCTTTCTTGCGCAACAGCTCCAGGTGCGGGCTGCTCTTCGCCGCCGCGTAGCTGTCGGCGGTGATGTAGTAGATCTTCTCCTGCCCTTCTTTCATGCGGGAGACATACTCTTCCAGCGACACGGTCTGCGCGGAGGAGTCGGTGTGCGTGGAGGCGAAGCGCAGCAGCTTAGCAATGGTTTCAACGTTTGCGGTGTCTTCTGCCGGGCCTTCCTTCAGCACCAGGCCAAACTGTTTCCAGAAGGTCTGGTATTTTTCCGCATCGTCTTTCGCCAGTTTTTCCAGCATCTGTAGCGCACGTTTGGTCAGGGCGTTGCGCAAGTTACGGGTAACGGTGCTGTCCTGCAGGATCTCGCGGGAGACGTTGAGCGGCAGATCGTTGGAATCGATCAGACCGCGCACGAAGCGCAGGTAGTTCGGCATGAACTGCTCGGCGTCGTCCATGATGAAGACGCGCTGCACGTACAGCTTCAGGCCGTGCTTGTGATCGCGGTTCCACATATCCCATGGGGCCTGCGCCGGGATGTACAGCAGGCTGGTGTACTCCTGCTTCCCTTCCACGCGGTTGTGGCTCCAGGTCAGCGGGTCGGTAAAGTCGTGGGCGATGTGCTTGTAGAACTCGTTATATTCGTCGTCTTTAATTTCAGACTTGTTGCGCGTCCACAGCGCCTGCGCCTTGTTGATTTTCTCCCAGGAAACCACGGTTTCGCCGTCTTTCTCTTCCTGTTTTTCAATCTCAACCGGCAGAGCGATGTGATCGGAATATTTGCTGATGATGGAGCGTACGCGCCAGTCGTTCAGGAAATCATCTTCCCCTTCACGCAGGTGCAGGGTGATTTCAGTCCCGCGGTCTGCTTTGGTGATGTCGTCAACGGTGTACTCACCTTCGCCTTTGGATTCCCAGAGCACGCCGTTCTCCGCGCTGTCGCCCGCCGCACGGGTACGCACGGTGACTTTGTCCGCCACGATGAACGCTGAGTAGAAGCCCACGCCGAACTGACCGATCAGCTGGCTGTCTTTCGCCTGGTCAGAGCCCATTGACTCAAGGAACGCTTTAGTGCCGGATTTGGCGATGGTGCCGAGGTGGTCGATCACCTCGTCGCGGTTCATCCCAATGCCGTTATCAGCGATGGTCAGGGTACGGTTCTCTTTATTGAAAGAGACGCGCACGCGCAGCTCGCCGTCGCCTGCGTACAGATCCGGGTTAGACAGCGCGCGGAAGCGCAGCTTGTCCGCCGCATCGGAGGCGTTGGAAATCAGCTCACGCAGGAAGATTTCTTTGTTGGAATACAGGGAATGGATCATCAGGTGCAGAAGCTGTTTTACTTCTGACTGGAAACCACGGGTTTCTTGTCCTTTCATCTAAGTCGACCTCAACAATGCCATTTAATGGGGTTGTAAAACGTTGAGTGAGAGATGGGGATAAGGGAGAGAAATTTCAAGCGGAGGCCGCGAACGCAGCCTCCGCTTGGTCAGAAAATAATCTTGTGACGCCCGGCCAGAGAGTGCGACAGCGTGGTGCCGTCCACCATCTCCAGCTCGCCGCCCACCGGCACGCCGTGGGCGATGCGGCTGGCGTCTACGCCGTACTGTGAGCACAGCTCGGCGATGTAGTTGGCGGTTGCTTCCCCTTCCACCGTTGGGTTGGTGGCGAGGATCACCTCTTTAATCGTTTCGGACTCAAGACGCTGTTCAAGGCGGTCAAGACCGATATCGTCCGGGCCGATACCGTCCAGCGGGGAGAGATGCCCCATCAGCACGAAATAGCGGCCGGAAAACTGACCGGTTTGTTCGATGGCATAGATGTCCGCCGGACTCTCCACCACGCAAATCTGACCGTTCTCCTGACGACGCGGATTCGAGCAGATGTTACACACATCCTGCTCGGTAAAGGTGCGGCAATCCGCACAGTGACCAATTTCTGACATCGCGCGGGTCAGAGCCTGCGCCAGGCGCATCCCGCCGCTGCGATCGCGCTGCAAAAGCGTGAACGCCATGCGCTGCGCCGACTTCGGGCCAACGCCCGGCAGGCAGCGCAGAGCTTCCATTAACTGCGTGAGCAGCGGACTGGTTTGCATCAGAATGGCATCTTAAAGCCCGGCGGCAGCTGCATACCGCTGGAAACAGAGGCCATTTTCTCTTTCTGGGTTTCGTCGATACGGCGCGCAGCATCGTTAAACGCGGCAGCAACCAGATCTTCCAGCATCTCTTTGTCGTCTTCGAGCAGGCTTGGGTCGATTTCAACGCGACGGCAGTTATGCGCACCGTTGATGGTCACCTTGACCAGACCGGCACCGGATTCACCCGTGACTTCCATCTGAGCGATCTCTTCCTGCATCTTCTGCATTTTTTCCTGCATCTGCTGAGCCTGCTTCATCAGGCCACCCAGACCGCCTTTTCCACCAAACATAGGCTTCTCTCTTCTTTCACGTTTAAGGATTACAACCGTAAGTCAGACTCACGATCAAATGGGGCGAATACTCTCTTCATCCAGATCGGCGTCGAAGAACCGGCGCAGGGTCTGAATGTTGTTATCCGCAATAATCGCCTCGCGCGCCTGCGCGAGTTTCTCTTCATAAATGGCCTGGCGCCACTCAAGCGGCGTTTTCACTGCCGGATTATCATCTTCAATGATAGTCAATTCAACCGGCGCACCCTGTAATGTGGCGAGCGCCTCGGCCAGCGCCTTTTGCGCGCCTGGCGAATTCAGGTGTCGCTGACCAGGACGCAGGTGTAAACGCACCTGATTACCGTCCTGCTCTTTCCAGGCGTTCAGCGCAACCTGCTCGACCAGCTTCGGCAGCTGGAGTTTGCTGACCTCAGCGGCCCAGGCATCGCGGGCAATAGATTCTTCTGCGAGCTTCGCGGAAAGCTCCGGCGTTTTCTCATGCTCCAGCGCCTTTTTCAGCGCTTTCGGCGTAGCGACCTCTTCCTTTACCGTTTCGACAACGGTGGTCGCCTTCCAGCGGTATGCCTCTTCTTTCGCCGGGGCTTTCTGTTCGAGCGCGGACGGTGCCGGACGCGACTGTACGCGCTCCGTTACCGAGGCCAGTCGTTCAAGCGCGGCGTTGTTCACCGGCCGCGCTCTTCCTGGCGCTGCCGGTTCACTCTTTTTTGGTTTGGTTACTCCCTGCGCACGCTGCAGCTGACTGCGAGCGGCAAGCACCGAACTGGTGGCATCCGACAGCGGCACGTTTTGCGGCGGCGGTGTCGGCTGCGGTGGCACCTGCTGAGGTGACATCACCGCCGTTGGGGCGACCGGGGCAAAAGACTGCCGCGGCGCTTCCGGCTCCGGCAGCGGCATGCGCGGGTGGAACGCCAGCGCGCGCAGCAGCGTCATTTCTACGCCCATCCGGGGATCCGGCGCGAACGGCAGCTCTTTACGGCCAATCAGCAGGGTTTGGTAATAAAGCTGTACATCGGCAGGCGGCACGGTGCGGGCAAGTTCACGCATCCGCTGTTCAATGGCGGCCATATCTGCGCCAATTGCCGACGGAGAAAGCTGCAGCATCGCCACGCGGTGCAGCAGGCTGAGCATCTCAACCAGCAGCGCTTCCCATTCAATCCCCCGGCCAGCAGCAGCATTGACCAGCGTCATGACGCGCTCACCGTTGGCGGCAATCATCGCTTCGATGAGTGAAAGCGCCTGATCGTCATCCAGCGTACCGAGCATGGTGCTGACTGCTTCGGTAGAGAGCTTACCGTCACCGCTGGCAATCGCCTGGTCGGTCAGACTCAGCGCATCACGCAGGCTGCCGTCCGCTGCACGTGCCAGCAGTTGCAGGGCGCGCGGCTCGTGGACGATCTTCTCTTCGTCGAGAATGTGTTCGAGCTGGGCGCGGATCTGTTCTACGTCCAGGGCCTTCAGGTGGAACTGCAGGCAGCGGGACAGAATGGTGACCGGCAGCTTTTGCGGATCGGTCGTCGCCAGCAGGAATTTCACGTGCGCGGGCGGCTCTTCCAGCGTTTTCAGCAGGGCGTTAAAGCTGTGGCGCGACAGCATGTGCACTTCATCGATCAGGTAGACCTTGAAGCGACCGCGCGCTGGGGCGTACTGTACGTTGTCCAGCAGATCGCGGGTATCTTCCACTTTCGTGCGCGAGGCGGCGTCGATCTCGATCAGATCGACAAAACGCCCCTGCTCGATCTCCCGGCAGTTATCACACACGCCGCACGGCGTGGCGGTGATCCCGGTTTCGCAGTTGAGACCTTTCGCCAGCAAACGGGCAATTGAGGTCTTACCGACGCCGCGGGTGCCGGAGAAAAGATAGGCGTGATGGATGCGACCTAGCGACAAGCCGTTCGCCAGGGCCGTCAGCACATGCTCCTGACCGACAACGTCAGCAAAGGTTTGTGGTCGCCATTTACGGGCTAACACCTGATAACTCATGGGCAGGCTCTGCAACGCTGGAAGGTGAATTTATGGAGGGGAATGCTATCACAACCTCACCCATTGAGCGAGGTTGTGAAAACCGGGATTAATGACCCGGGAATGGCACCAGGCTGTAGCTGGTAATGCCCTGTTTTTCCAGGCGCTGTTCGCCGCCGAGATCGAACAGGTTAATGATGAACGCCGCGTCGGTCACTTCACCACCCAGACGACGGATCAGCTTCACGGTCGCTTCGATGGTGCCGCCGGTCGCCAGCAGATCGTCCACCACCAGCACTTTGTCGCCAGGCTTGATCGCATCAACGTGGATTTCCAGCTGATCGGTGCCGTACTCCAGCTCGTAGCTCTCTGCGATGGTTTCACGCGGCAGTTTGCGCGGTTTACGCACCGGCACAAAACCCACGCCCATTGCCAGCGCAACCGGTGCGCCAAACAGGAAGCCACGGGCTTCGGTACCTACTACTTTGGTGATCCCGGCGTTTTTATAACGCTCGACCAGCAGTTCAATGCTGAGCGCGTACGCTTTCGGGTCTTCCAGCAAGCTGGTGACATCACGGAAAAGAATGCCAGGTTTTGGATAGTCCTGGATGCTTTTGATGCTGTTTTTCAGATATTCAAGCTGCTGTGCAGTTGCGGTCATCGGTTTGTGCCTAAATGAAACAGTGTTACTCACGACGCGCAACGGAGTGGGTAAAGGTAACAATCGTTTAACCTTTAACCAGGCGCGCCTGTGCTCGAAAACGGTCGAATTTACTGGCTGTACGCAATAATTGCAACAGCCATTATGAGGCTTCAGTGCTTTTGTTGCTTTTCATCAACCACGGGGATCCGCCACATGAAGATAAGCAGGCAGGCCAGAATGATCAGCAGCAGGATCCGCACCCACATCATTTTCACCAGCCATAATGAAATAGCAAAGGTCATGAGGATCACCGCGATCGCGCGCGGCTTCGCGCCGGGCGGCATGGCACGGTGTTTTTGCCAGTGGCGCAGGTAGCCACCAAACCATGAGCGATAAAGCAGCCAGTGGTGAAAACGCGGCGACGAGCGGGCGAAGCACCAGGCTGCCAGCAGGATAAACGGCGTGGTGGGCAGTAAGGGTAAAACCACACCCAGTGTACCCAGCACTACCGCGAGCCAGCCAATGATGATTAAAATAGTACGCTGCATAATGCGAATCGTTATCAAACTGAACGGCTACTTTACCACTGGAGAGCGTTTTGAAAACAGCCTTGCTTCTGGAGACGCTGCAAAAACAGTTGACCACCCTGCGAGCAGAGGCCACCCCTCTGCTGGGGCACGCCACGCTGAAGCCGCGCTTTGATCGGCAGCTTTTTCGTACCCGCAGTACGGTCATTCAGGATTACCTGGCTGAGGCGCAGACCCACCTTGACGAGCTTTGCCATGCGGTTGAAAGTGAACAGCAGGAACAGGTGGCGTGGCTTGCAGAGCATCTCACTGAGCAAATCACCGCCCTGCATCGCGAAATTGCCGCCTGGCCGCTACGCGCCTGGGACAGCGGCTCGCCCGGACTCGGCAAATGGCAGCGCAAGCGGCTGGAGAATCAGGAGTTTGAACGCCGACTGTTTGAGATGAAACGTGAGCGCGAAGTGCGGCTGAATAACAGCGAAACGCTGGAAGAACAACAATTATTGATGCGCGAGATTAGCGCCCTGGAAGGCCGCATTGTGCGCTGCCGTCAGGCGCTGGATGAGATTGAACGCGTCATTGAACGTTTGACCCGTTAACAGGAGCCACCCCCATGTCACTGGAAAATGCACCCGATGAGGTCAAGCTGGCCGTCGATTTAATTATGCTGCTGGAGAATCATGATATTCCCGCCGAAACGGTGCTGAAAGCGCTGGAGATTGTGCAGCGGGATTTCGAAGGAAAGGTGAAGGCCAGTAGCCCTCACCCTAACCCTCTCCCACAGGGAGAGGGAAAATAGATTAAGCCGGAGTGGGATCGTCACCTTTAATTTCGCGCTTCACTTCCGTATGCTCATCACCTTTTTCGTTACGCAGGTGAACTTCAAGCTGGTTGAAGGCGATATTAATATCGTTTTCACGGCACAGACGATCGATAGACCGGTTAAGCTCATCTACCGTGTAGCTACGGTCACGCAGTTCACGCACGTATAAACGCAGTTCATGATCCAGCGTGCTTGGCCCGAAGGTGGTGAAGAACACCGCCGGAGCCGGATCGTGCATCACTTTCGGATGTTCTGAGGCTGCCTTCAGCAGCACCTCTTTCACCTTCTCCAGATCCGATCCATAGGCTACGCCCAGGCGGATCACCACGCGCGTCACCGTATCAGAGAGCGACCAGTTGATCAGACGCTCGGTCACGAACGCCTTGTTCGGGATGATCACCTCTTTGCGATCGAAATCGGTAATCGTGGTGGCACGAATGCGGATCTTGCTGACCGTACCGGAGAACGTCCCGATGGTGACGGTATCGCCAATTCGCACCGGACGTTCGAACAGGATGATCAGACCGGAGACAAAGTTACCGAAGATCTCCTGCAGGCCAAAACCCAGACCTACCGAGAGGGCGGCCGCCAGCCACTGGAGTTTATCCCACGAGACGCCCAGCGAGCCGAATACCGTCATCGCCCCGACAATAATGATGACGTAGTTCAGGATCGTAGTGATAGCGTACGACGCCCCCTGACGCAGGTTCAGCCGCGAGAGGACCAGCACTTCCAGCAGACCCGGCAGGTTGCGAATCAGCGCCCAGGCTACCACCGACGACACCAGCGCAAACAGCAGGCTGCCCATGGTGACGCTTTTCATCACCGCAGCGCCAGCTTCGGTGCCGTTGTACTGCCAGAGGGTGATGCTGTCGAGGTAGGCGAAAACGGTAATTAAATCAGACCAGATAGCCCAGAACATCACCGCAAACAGCGCGATCATCACCAGCATAGTGATACGCAGCGTCTGCTGGTTGACCTGCTCCAGCGCGATGGTCGGTTCTTCCTGTGGCTCCGCCCCTTCGGCGCCCTCTTTCACCTGATGCTGACGACGCGCGATGGCACGACGGTAAGCAATACGGCGAGCCGCGACGCTTAACCCGCGCAGTACGGTTTGATAGAGCAGATTCCAGACGATCACCAGATAGACCGTTTCGATCCAGCGCCCGGACAGACGCAGCGTGGTATAGAAGTAGCCCGTCGCCGTGAGCACCATCAGCGCCAGCGGAATGATCGCCAGTACCGTCACTGTGGCCAGACGAATATTGTGGGACTCTTTATCACGCCAGCTATCGCGGCACATCGGCCACATGAGGATGGCAATCAGCAGCAGGTTCAGCATAATGACCAGCTGACCCAGCACATCATCCATCAGATGCAGCGGAGACAGTTCAGAAACAACTGACCAGAAGTGAAGCGGCAGAAGCGCCAGGCTGACACGCACAATCTGACGACGCCAGTGGCTGGTCAGTTGGGCAGGCATGTTGAAATGACGGACCGCAACGCCGTCTTTTTCCAGGACCTTCCAGCACAGGCCAAACACCAGCCAGAACAGCGCCAGTTTTTTGCTGAATGCCCACAGCAGATCGCTGACGTTAAGCTGCATGGTGAGCAGAATCAGGCCTACCGCCAGAATAATCAGGCACACCGGCAGGGCGCGAATAAGGTCGATCAGAATCGCTTTTGGCGTATGGAGCTGGCTGTCGTTGCGCAGTTGCCCCACTTCCGAGGCCAGCTTCGCCTGGTACTGTTTAAGCCATTTCAAACGCCAGCGAATCAGACCGGCAATCAGCAGCAGGGGTAATCCCGCCAGGAAAGCAATCATTACCGCAGGCCAGGCTTTCTCCCAGTTCACGGTGATTTTCATGCTCTTGATCTGCGTTTTCAGCTGCTCAGGGAAGGACTTCACCCAGTCCCAGTCCATCGGCTTGTTGCTGTTCACCCAGAAAATTTGCTGCGTCAAAATCTCCTGCAGGCTTTTGGAAACGCTGACCAGCTGCTGCTGGTTGATCTGCAGGTTGATGGCCATCATCAGCTGGTTGCCCAGCTGTTTGTTGAGCTGATCCAATAGCTCACGGCGCATATCGACGACCTGGAGCAGCGCGTCATGCACTTCCGGGTTCACGTCGCTGGAATGACCCTCTTCAATTTTGGCGACGAAGTTATCGCTCTGGAAAAGGGCATCACGCTGCTGATTCACGTCAAATTGTTCCAGACGCAAATCCGCAATGCGGTTAGTCATGTCTTCCAGCTCGTCGGCGGACGGCAGCGTCTGCTGCTGCTGGTAGAGAATACGCGACAGCAGGAGGCTACCTTTCAGGACCGCGATCTGTTCTTTGATGTTGCGTTCCGCCTGCAGCGCCCGATCCAGCCAGTTTTTCACTTTAATGTTTTGCTGAACCAGCGAGTTGCCGTTTTCCGTCGCCAGAATCAGACGCTGACTCAGCTGATGGTTAGCCTCAAGCTCCTGTTTCACCAGCGGGTTGGCCTGAATACGGGCCGTTTCATCCGGCGATACCGCTTCCTGGGCCGTTTTTTCCGTCAGGGTCAGACGCTTACTATTTACCGCTTCCTGCAGCAGCTGAAGCTGGTGTTCCAGACGATTAATATTCGCCGTGACGTAATCACGCTGTTTCTGGAGCGTGTCCTGCAGCACCGTATTCCCTTCCAGGCTTTTACGCTGCTGTTCAATTTGCGCATTGAGTAATGACTGCTGAACCAGTAGCAGAGTTTGCTGCGTTGGGCGAAGCGTCCCTTCCCCCACCGTCGTACCGTTCAGGCGGTTGCGGATCTGCTGCAGCTGCTGAGACGCGGTATACATCGCATTTTGCACGCGCTCGGGCTGGGTTTGCAGAGAGACGAGCTGACTGTTGTAGGTCGCGAGGTCGGACTGCGCGGTTTGCAGATCGTCGAGCAATTGGGCAACGCGCGACTCCAGCTGACGCAAAGAAAGCGTGGCGAGCGTCTTACGCGTTTCGTCGTCGTTATCGACGTCACTCAGCGCATTCAGCGCTTCCGTGGCCTTGCGCATGTTCTCAGGCGCCTGCGCCACCTTCTGACGAAGCTGGGTGGTTTCTGCTTTAACGCGCTCAATTTTATCAATATTTTCCAGCGTCTCTGTCAGATCCTGCTGGGTGAGTTTCTCCTGCGGAGAGAGCTCTTTTTGTTTGTTCAGGGTGTCGAGTTGCGACTGAACATCACTGCGTGAGGGGATATCCGTACTGTTATCTGCGCGGGCCCACGAAAGCGGTCCGGTGGAGAAGAAAAACAGCATAGCAAAGAGCAATGCAAAAACAGGATGTTGCGAGCGATTGATGGGCAGCATAGTTGTGAATGATGTCAGCAGATGACCGATAATAGTCCGGCGTGAAGAATATCACGCTCGTCTGAAGCAGAATAGCGTGAACGTTATCCTCTAAGATAAATCCTGGAATGGCTCAGGCGGGTAACGAAGGGGCATCGCTGCGCAGCGTCGGGCAGAACTGACACATTTCCAGTAAAATCGCGACATAGCTGCGTGCTTCCTGCTTGAGGTCAAAGGAGTCCGGCGCAAAAAGCCAGTTTTCCATCAGGCCCGAAATATAGCTGCGCATCAGGATAGCCGCCCGACGAGTCAGTAAATTAGCCGGTAACAGCTTCGCCTGCATACACTGGGTGAGCGTTTGTTCAATGCGGTCATAACTCTCCAGGCACAAACTACGCTGCGCCTGCTGCACCACCGCCATCTCGCCCACGAACTCGCATTTATGAAAAATAATTTCCATCATTAATCTGCGACGTTCTTCAACTACCGTAGCTTCAAGGATATATACTAATATCTCTCTTAATACTGAGAGTGGATCGTCAGGGAATTTTGCCCGATACTCACTCTCAAGATCGCTAATGCTGGACTCTGAAAGCTCCCAGATTTCACTGAACAGATCTGACTTATCTTTAAAATGCCAGTAAATCGCACCCCGAGTCACGCCAGCAGCCTGAGCAATTTGTGCCAACGAGGTTGATGAAACACCCTGCTGAGAGAACAAACGTATTGCCACATCAAGGATATGTTGTCGGGTTTCCAGCGCTTGTTGTTTAGTTTTTCGTGCCATAGGTGAGTGAATTTACAGGAGTCAGATTTACATACATTTGTGAATGTATGTACCATAGCATGACGATAATATAAACGCAGCAATGGGTTTTTGGACTCAGGACCATTGATCAATTTGAAATCGGACACTCGAGGTTTACATATGAACAAAAACAGAGGGTTAACGCCTCTGGCGGTCGTTCTGATGCTCTCAGGCAGCTTAGCGCTAACAGGATGTGACGACAAACCAGCTCAACAAGGAGCTCAGCAGGCGCCAGAAGTCGGCGTAGTGACACTCAAATCTGAACCTCTGCAGATCACCACCGAATTACCTGGCCGTACCAATGCCTATCGCATTGCGGAAGTTCGCCCTCAGGTGAGTGGCATTATCCTGAAACGTAACTTTACCGAAGGCGGTGATGTGAAAGCCGGTGAGTCTCTGTATCAGATTGATCCCGCGACCTATCAGGCCTCTTATGAAAGCGCCAAAGGCGACCTGGCAAAAGCGCAAGCCGCCGCCAAAATCGCCCAGCTGACGCTGAACCGTTATCAAAAACTGCTCGGTACGAAGTACATCAGTCAACAGGATTATGATACCGCTCTGGCCGATGCCCAGCAGGCTAACGCCGCCGTGGTGGCCGCCAAAGCGGCCGTCGAAACCGCACGTATTAATCTGGCCTATACCAAAGTGACCTCCCCTATCAGCGGTCGTATTGGTAAATCTTCCGTCACGGAAGGGGCGCTGGTACAGAACGGACAAACCACTGCGCTGGCTACCGTGCAGCAGCTTGATCCGATCTACGTTGACGTGACCCAGTCCAGCAATGATTTCCTGCGCCTGAAACAGGAGCTGGCTAACGGCACCCTGAAACAGGAAAACGGCAAAGCCAAAGTGGAGCTAGTGACCAACGACGGTATCAAGTTCCCGCAGGAAGGGACTCTGGAGTTCTCCGATGTGACGGTCGACCAGACTACCGGTTCCATCACCTTACGGGCGATTTTCCCGAACCCTGACAAAAATCTGCTGCCAGGTATGTTCGTTCGCGCGCGTCTGGAAGAAGGCACCAATCCAACCGCACTTCTGGTTCCACAGCAGGGTGTGACCCGTACGCCACGTGGCGATGCGAGCGCGCTGGTTGTCGGGGCGGATGACAAAGTCGAAATGCGCAACATTACCGCCACTCAGGCGATTGGCGATAAATGGCTGGTGACGGAAGGTCTGAAAGATGGCGATCGCGTGATTGTTACTGGTTTGCAAAAAGTTCGTCCTGGTGCGCAGGTCAAAGCACAGGAAGTGAAATCTGACGATAAACAATCTGCTTCGGCCGCTGACCAGTCAGAACAAACCAAGTCTTAACTTAAACAGGAGCCGTTAAGACATGCCTAATTTCTTTATCGATCGCCCCATATTTGCGTGGGTGATCGCCATTATCATCATGTTGGCCGGGGGACTTGCGATCCTGAAGCTGCCTGTCGCGCAATATCCAACGATTGCGCCACCGGCGGTGACAATTTCCGCAACCTACCCGGGCGCTGATGCGAAAACGGTGCAGGACACCGTCACCCAGGTTATCGAACAGAACATGAACGGTATCGATAACCTGATGTACATGTCATCAAACAGTGACTCAACCGGTACAGTACAGATCACCCTGACCTTCGAGTCAGGTACCGATGCTGACATCGCGCAGGTTCAGGTGCAGAACAAACTGCAGCTGGCAATGCCGTTGCTGCCGCAGGAAGTACAACAGCAGGGCGTGAGCGTCGAGAAATCGTCCAGTAGCTTCCTGATGGTTGTTGGCGTTATCAACACCAACGGCACCATGACGCAGGAGGATATTTCCGACTACGTGGGCGCCAACATGAAGGATGCCATCAGCCGTACTTCCGGTGTGGGTGACGTTCAGCTGTTCGGTTCTCAGTACGCGATGCGTATCTGGATGGATCCGAACAAACTGAACAACTTCCAGCTGACGCCGGTTGACGTGATTAACGCGATTAAAGCGCAGAACGCCCAGGTGGCAGCCGGTCAGTTAGGCGGTACACCACCTGTGAAAGGCCAGCAGCTTAACGCGTCCATTATCGCGCAAACCCGTCTGACCTCCGCCGATGAGTTCAGCAAAATCCTGCTGAAAGTGAATCAGGACGGTTCGCAGGTTCGCCTGCGCGACGTAGCGAAAGTGGAGCTGGGTGGCGAAAACTACGACATCATTGCGAAGTTTAACGGTAAACCGGCTTCCGGTCTGGGTATTAAACTGGCGACCGGCGCTAACGCCCTGGACACCGCCACGGCGATCCGCGCAGAGTTGAAGAAGATGGAACCGTTCTTCCCGTCAGGTCTGAAAATCGTCTACCCGTACGACACGACGCCGTTCGTAAAAATTTCGATTCATGAAGTGGTTAAAACGCTGGTAGAAGCGATTATCCTGGTCTTCCTGGTGATGTATCTGTTCCTGCAAAACTTCCGCGCGACGCTGATCCCAACCATCGCCGTGCCGGTCGTTCTGCTGGGGACCTTTGCCATCCTTGCGGCCTTTGGATTCTCGATAAATACCCTGACGATGTTCGGGATGGTGCTTGCCATCGGCCTGTTGGTGGATGACGCCATCGTGGTGGTAGAGAACGTCGAGCGTGTCATGGCGGAAGAGGGTTTACCGCCGAAGGAAGCAACCCGTAAGTCCATGGGCCAGATCCAGGGCGCGCTGGTCGGTATCGCGATGGTACTGTCGGCGGTATTTATCCCGATGGCCTTCTTCGGCGGCTCTACCGGTGCGATTTACCGCCAGTTCTCGATTACCATCGTTTCCGCGATGGCGCTGTCGGTGCTGGTCGCATTGATCCTGACGCCTGCGCTGTGTGCCACCATGCTGAAGCCCATTCAGAAAGGCGGTCATGGCGAGCATAAAGGGTTCTTCGGCTGGTTTAACCGCATGTTTGACAAGAGCACGCACCACTACACCGACAGCGTGGGCAACATCCTGCGTAGCACCGGTCGTTATCTGCTGCTCTATATCATCATTGTCGTCGGCATGGCCTATCTGTTCGTTCGTCTGCCAAGCTCATTCCTGCCTGATGAAGACCAGGGCGTGTTCCTGACGATGGCGCAGCTTCCGGCGGGTGCATCGCAGGAGCGTACCCAAAAAGTGCTGGATGAAGTGACGGACTACTACCTCACCAAAGAGAAAGCGAACGTTGAGTCCGTGTTTGCGGTTAACGGCTTTGGCTTTGCGGGTCGTGGTCAGAACACCGGTATCGCCTTCGTCTCTCTGAAAGACTGGGCGGATCGTCCGGGCGAAGAGAACAAAGTTGAGGCCATCACTGGCCGTGCAATGGGGACCTTCTCGCAGATTAAGGATGCGATGGTCTTCGCCTTTAACCTGCCAGCGATTGTTGAACTGGGTACCGCGACCGGTTTCGACTTCCAGCTGATCGACCAGGGCGGTCTGGGTCACGAAAAACTGACGCAGGCACGTAACCAACTGTTCGGCGAGGTGGCGAAACACCCTGACCTGCTGGTTGGCGTGCGTCCAAACGGTCTGGAAGATACGCCGCAGTACAAGATCGATATCGACCAGGAGAAAGCACAGGCGCTGGGCGTGTCCATCAGCGACATCAATACCACACTGGGCGCGGCCTGGGGCGGTAGCTACGTGAACGACTTCATCGACCGTGGTCGTGTGAAGAAAGTGTACGTGATGTCAGAGGCGCAGTACCGTATGTTGCCGAACGATATTAACAACTGGTACGTTCGCGGCAGCAATGGTCAGATGGTTCCGTTCGCGGCGTTCTCAACGTCACGCTGGGAATATGGTTCACCACGTCTGGAACGTTACAACGGTCTGCCATCAATGGAGATCCTGGGTCAGGCCGCACCAGGCCGAAGCACCGGTGAAGCCATGAACCTGATGGAAGAGCTGGCGAGCAAATTGCCTTCGGGTATCGGCTATGACTGGACCGGTATGTCCTATCAGGAACGTCTGTCCGGTAACCAGGCCCCTGCCCTGTATGCCATTTCTTTGATTGTGGTATTCCTGTGTCTGGCGGCACTGTATGAGAGCTGGTCGATTCCGTTCTCCGTTATGCTGGTGGTTCCACTCGGGGTTATCGGTGCACTGCTGGCGGCGACGTTCCGTGGATTGACCAACGACGTGTACTTCCAGGTAGGCCTGCTGACAACCATTGGCTTGTCGGCGAAGAACGCGATACTTATCGTTGAATTCGCCAAAGACCTGATGGAGAAAGAAGGTAAAGGGCTTATCGAGGCGACGCTTGAAGCGGTACGTATGCGTCTGCGTCCTATTCTGATGACGTCACTGGCGTTTATCCTCGGCGTACTGCCGCTGGTTATCAGCTCTGGCGCGGGCTCCGGTGCGCAGAACGCGGTCGGTACTGGCGTGATGGGCGGTATGATCACCGCGACCGTGCTGGCTATCTTCTTCGTTCCGGTGTTCTTCGTGGTGGTTCGCCGCCGCTTCAGCCGCAAAAATGAAGATGTTGAGCACAGTCATTCGGTAGAACCGCACTGATACCGGTTTCACATCATAAAAAGGCCGCATTAGCGGCCTTTTTCATTTTAAGAAAAAATCATAAAATACGCTTATTGTGGTTTTATTTATTTTCTGCCAGCGTAACAGGACATATCATAAATAACGGATAACGTAATCCGAGAATACAGGATTTTTTTAAATTCATTTCTTCGGTCAGAGGGTTAGGAATATTCCTAATTAAAAGTTCGGAAAAACAGAACTCCGGATTTGAACTTTTTCTTCAGGCGCAAACCTAAGCTAATGAAACGTAAGGAAGCTAACAAAACAAGCGTTAATCTGGATAAAAATGTTCCGTTCCGGATGAACATTTGCGTAGAGTCTCGCAGCCTGCGGTTTTATTTGTAATTTTTCGTAATAGCGCGGTGAAATCCAGACAGGAGTGGCTTATAGTTAGGTTATCAGGAACACAGCACTCATGTAGCTAAGTCAGTTGTATCCATCCCGACAATGATGTTCGGTGAGTAATAAATCACTCAGAAGGGGATGCGCTATGGACGAGTACTCGCCAAAACGGCATGATATCGCGCAGTTGAAATTTCTCTGCGAATCCTTGTACCATGACTGCCTTGCCAATCTTGATGAAAGTAACCATGGCTGGGTAAACGATCCAACGTCTGCCATCAATTTACAGTTGAACGAGCTTATAGAGCATATCGCTACCTTCGCACTTAATTATAAAATTAAGTACAATGAAGATAATAAGCTCATTGAGCAAATTGATGAATACCTGGACGACACCTTTATGTTGTTCAGTAGTTACGGCATTAACGCGCAAGATTTGCAAAAATGGCGCAAATCGGGAAACCGACTATTCCGCTGTTTCGTCAACGTGAGCAGAGCTAACCCCGTTAGCCTTTCCTGTTAAAATTATTACAATTACTAAGGTGAATTTATGTCTGAAAAACCACTCACAAAGGTCGATTATTTGATGCGCTTACGCCGTTGTCAGTCAATTGACACCCTCGAACGCGTCATTGAAAAGAATAAATACGAGCTTTCTGATAATGAACTGGCGGTATTTTATTCAGCTGCTGACCATCGCCTCGCTGAGCTAACGATGAATAAGTTATATGACAAAATTCCCACATCCGTGTGGAAATTTGTACGTTGATCTTTGAAGTGTGTCTGTAGAGGTTCTACGCCACGTTCTAAGCTGTATTCACCTGTCCCGTTATGCTCCCTGTGCGAAAGCCAGGTCTCCGTGTTAAACGCGCTCATCAGCAACAATGTTGTGACTCTGCTCACATCGGCTTTTCGGGAACGTTCCCCTCCTGGCCAGTTGCGATTACCCTTCAGGAATCACATCCAGAGAGGTTTACGATGAGCATTGAAAAACAGAAGATGATTTCAGGTGAACATTACCGCCCGGGTGATGAGACACTACGCGCCGACAGACTGCGGGCACGCCATCTCATCCATCGCTATAACCACACTGCGCCTGATGAAAAAACAGAACGCCAGACCATTCTGGCGGAACTGCTGGGGCAAAGTGAAGGGGCTTATATTGAGCCGAGTTTCCGCTGTGACTATGGATATAACATTTATCTGGGCAAAAACTTTTACGCGAACTTCGATTGCGTGATGCTGGATGTGTGTCCTGTTCATATCGGCGATAACTGTATGCTCGCGCCGGGTGTTCATATTTATACAGCAACCCATCCCCTGGATGCGGAGGAACGTAATAGCGGCGTCGAGTTTGGTAAGCCCGTCACTATTGGCAATAATGTCTGGATTGGCGGACGGGCGGTCATTAACCCAGGCGTTACCCTGGGTGACAACGTGGTCGTCGCTTCCGGTGCCGTCGTGACGAAAGACGTCCCGTCTAATGTCGTCGTTGGGGGTAACCCGGCGAAGATCATCAAAACGCTGTAAGATCCCGGGGGAGTCAACTGTTATGGTCTTTTAGCGCCTGACTGTTACTTTTTTCAGCGGGATGGCTCCCCTAAAATTGGCAGACACCCTGTATTGTCTACACGCATAAAGGCAAAAAATGACCGAGATACAGCGCCTGCTTACCGCCACCATCGACGATCTTAACCTCCGCGAAAAGCGCGATAATCGCCCGCGCTTTAGCATCAGCTTTATCCGCAAACATCCCGGACTGTTTGTCGCAATGTATGCCGCCTGGCTGGCAACGCTTATTGTGATGCTGAAGTCCGAAACGCTGGTGGACTCCGTCTGGCTACTGGTTGTGTTATTTGTCGTCTTTAACGCTTTTTTCTTTTTCGACGTGAATCCCCGCTACCGTTACGAAGATATCGACGTGCTCGATTTCCGGGTCTGCTACAACGGTGAATGGTACAACACGCGTTTCGTGCCTGCGGAGCTTATTGAGAGCATCATGCACTCTCCGGCCGTTGAAACCGTGCAAAAAGAGAAGCTGCAAAAAATGGTTTCCACCAAAGGTCAGCTCTCTTTCTATGATGTCTTTACTCTTTCTCGCCCTGCTGCTGCGTAATTAACGCCTGCAGGCGTCGGATACCCGGCACAAACTGCGAAGCAGAGGTATTGCCATAGCCTAAAACCAGACCGGTTTGCCCCTGCTTCGCCTCCAGGTAGTACCCGCTCAGCGCAGCGGGTGCCAGCTGAAATGCCCTCGCCTTCTCCGCAAGCCTCTGGTCATCAATACCGTCAATCGTCACCGTCAGGTGCATCCCGCCCTCTCCGGCAAGAATACGGTGTGGGGTGTGAAGCGCTGTGCTCAGCGCCTCGCGCAGCTGGCGGTAACGTTTACGATAAAGCCGACGCATGGCAGCAAGATGACGGGCATAGTGACCTTCTTCAATGAACAGCGCGAGGGTGCGCTGCTCCGCACGATGCCCGCCGCGCAGCAGCGAGCCAATGGCAGGGCGTGCCGCCTTCGCCAGTGCGGGCGGTAGCACCATAAACCCCATTCTGAGTGACGGAAACAACGTTTTGCTGAAGGTTCCGAGATACACAACAGGGGCGTTATTCACCATTCCCAGCATGGCCGGTACGGGCTCACCGGCATAACGGAACTCGCTGTCGTAATCATCTTCAATGATCCATGCGTTGTGCTGTCGGGCCAGCTCCAGCAACGCCAGCCTCCGCCGAGCGCTGAGCACGCTTCCGTAAGGGAACTGATGCGAGGGCGAAGTGAAAATCAGCGTGGGGGAAGGCGCATTCCGCCCTTCCCAGCACATTCCCTCATCATCCACCGGCATTCCCGTCATTGTCAGGCCGGTTTTGACAAAGGCACTTTTGGCTCCGGCATAGCCGGGGTTTTCTACCCAGGCAACATCGCCTGGTTCGCTCAACAGTATCGTGCACAGATTAACCCCTTCAAGCGCCCCTTCGGTTATCACTATCTGGCTGGCGTCGCAGTCAATGCCCCGGGAGAGCGCGAGGTGGCGAGCAATCGCCGCACGAAGCGACGGCTCTCCGGCCGGATCGCCATACCCAAGCAGAGCGTTCCCCTCCTCGCGCAAGACGCGATCGTACAATCGCCGCCACAGCGGCAACGGGAAATAGTTGATGGCGGGCGTTCCCGGCGTAAATGCCATGACCGGAGTATCACGCTGCACCGGCGCAGGCAGATGAGTGACCCGTTTTGCCAGCACAACCTCAGGCGCCGGCAATGTCCGGATGCGTGCGCGATGCGCAAAGTGTGCCACCTTTGTCCCCTGCCGGTTACGCAGCAAATAGCCTTCAAGCGTGAGCTGATCCAGCGCCGCGTTAACGGTGTTCCGGGAAACCGCGAGCTGCTGCGCCAGCGTGCGCGAGCCGGATAGCTGGCTACCGGACTGAAGTTTCCCGCTGAGGATGGCCTCTCGCAAAGCCAGATAGAGCGCCCGCTGGAGTGTCTCGTCCCCACGCTTTTTCAGTGCAGCATGGAGCAAAGTATAAAATTCATCACCCGGTATATTCATCTCATCTCCTTGTGGTACCAACAAAACATAGCCGAGTGGTGCTTTTTAAGGAACCAGCAATTCACTAGTCTGAAGCTCTTTTCAACGTCACGGAAATGAAGATGAAGACATTCAATGAGTTTGGACAACCCGTGGGCGACGCCCTTATCGACTGGCAGCCTCGACCCCATCCGTCCCGGGTGGTACTGCAGGGGCGTTTTTGTCGGCTTGAACCGCTGCGTGTGGCGCATGCCGAGGCGCTCTTCTCCGCCTATTCCCTGGCCGAAGACACCCGTAGCTGGACGTGGCTGCTGCGCGAACCTGATGCCACGGCCGCTGAATATGCCAAATGGGTGGCGAGCGTGAGTGACTTATCTGACCCGATGCACTTTGCCGTCATTGATAATCAGACCCAGTCTCCGGTGGGAACGCTGGCCCTGATGCGGATCGATCCGAAAAACGGCGTCGTGGAGGTGGGGCACGTTCATTTCTCGCCCCTGTTGAGCCGCACGCCAATGTCGACAGAAGCGCAATACCTGCTGATGCGGTACGTGTTTGATACCCTGGGCTATCGGCGATACGAATGGAAGTGCAACAGCCTTAACGCACCTTCACGCAAAGCCGCACTGCGCCTGGGTTTTCAGTTTGAAGGGCGGTTTCGCCAGGCGCTGGTCATAAAAGGCCGTAACCGGGATACCGACTGGTTTTCGATTCTCGACAAAGAGTGGCCGGCGCTGGCGAGCGCCTTTGAAGGCTGGCTTGCCACCGACAATTTTACCGCCGATGGCAAACAGAAAAGATCCCTGGAAAGCTGGCGAGAAATACGCGCCTAGCGTCTTTTCTTACGCCCCTGAACCGCCTTAAAGCGCGGATTGGATTTGCAAATCACGTATAAGCGTCCCTTGCGTTTGACTATCTGGCAATCCGGGTGACGCTGTTTCGCACTGCGCAATGAGTTAAGCACCTGCATCATTACCCCCGCTTCGCATTAAGAAAACCGCCAAAACGCTTACGGAAGCGCGCCGCGCTGCCATCTGTGGAGAACGTTTTTTGCTTACCGGTATAAAACGGGTGCGATTTCGAAGAAACCTCGATGGTGATGTATGGATACGTTTCACCGTCGAGTTCAATTTCGCGGTCAGTTTTAATGGTTGAGCCGACTTTAAAGTATTCATTGGCACTGGTGTCGTGGAATACCACAGTGCGATACGCTGGATGGATATCGGGTTTCATCATCAATCTCTCATGTTTTGTTATAACATAACAAAATAATATCCAGCCCTTGTTGAAAAAACAACCCCCCTTTTGCCACTGATATTTTACAGGTTTACCTGAGATAAAATAAAAACCAGGCCGCCCACGTGCTATAACTGTATCATTTCGCGGTAAAATCTTTCTCTTCAGGCAGGGAACTCAGCGTCCGGATTTCGACATATGAGAAAGGAAACGACAGCATGAATACCCGACATCTGGTCAGTCTGGTGACTGGCATACTTATCTTTTCTGTGCTGGTTCCCATTTGCCTGAGCATCTGGCTGGCGCATCGCCAGGCGGAAGAGAAATTTGTCGATGCGCTGGATAACTATGCTTCTCGTGTGCTGATACGAACCGACAGGGTCTTGGCTCAGGCAAAAGATGCGCTTAATCATCTGCAAACGTATGACGGCGTGCCGTGCAGCCCTTCGCATTTAAAAGAGATGCGCCGGGCCGCGTTTTCCTGGCGATATGTCCAGGAAGCGATCTATACCGACAACCTGAAACCACGCTGCTCCTCGCTGGAGCAATCCAGCCATGCCTCCCCCTTCCCCCCACCAACGCGCATTACCCGGGATGGTTACAGCGCATGGCTGACGGCGCAAAACGATCTGGGATTTCACCGCTACATGGTTGTGCTGGGCAAAGGCCGCTACCTTGTCATGATCGATCCTGACTCGCTGGTGGATGTGATCCCCTTCGGGGAAATAGCCATCGACGCAGCCCTGGTCGGAACCGCAACACACCGCATTTTTGCCAGCACTAATCCACTCGCGCCGCATATCCGCGAGATGATTCAGGAACGAGAGGGAGACCGCGTCCAGTACAACGGTTCAATGTACGTGATGAAGCCTGTCCCTGAGTTGGGCTTTAACGTCGTGACCTGGGCTCCGCTCAAACCTTTGGCTGATACCTGGCACAGGCAACTCCTTTTCTGGTTACCGTTTGGCATGTTGATAAGCTTGCTCGCCGCACTGTTTGTCTTGCGGATACTGCGTCGCATCCAGTCGCCCCGCAATCGCCTGCTTGACGCCATTAACAGCCGGGATTTTGTGGTTCACTATCAGCCCATCGTGGCGCTCTGTAGCGGGAAAGTGGTGGGGGCAGAGGCGCTGGCGCGCTGGCCTCAGCCGGATGGCAGCAGCCTCTCGCCGGATATTTTTGTTCCCCTTGCTGAACAAACCGGGCTCATCTCGCAGCTCACGCAGTTAGTCATTGAAAAAGTGTTTGAAGATATGGGCCACTGGTTGCAACACCACCCCGATCAGCATATCTCCATTAATCTCGCCCCCGCCGATTTGACCTCCGGAAAACTGCCACCGTTGCTGAGTCAGTTAATGAATAAATGGCAAATTCATCCCCGACAGATCGCCCTTGAGCTCACCGAACGCGGTTTTGCCGACCCTAAAATCAGCGCCCCGGCTATCGCCGCGCTACGTCATTCCGGTCACCCTGTCTATATTGATGACTTTGGCACGGGCTACTCCAGCCTGAGCTATCTGCAGGATCTCGACGTAGATACGCTCAAAATTGATAAATCGTTCGTGGATGCGCTGGAGTACAAAAACGTCACGCCGCACATTATTGAAATGGCGAAATCGCTGAAGCTGGCGATGGTGGCGGAGGGTGTCGAGACTGAAGGGCAGCTCGCGTGGCTGCACCGTCATGGGGTGCAGTATGGACAGGGATGGTTTTACAGTAAGGCGCTACCAAAGACGGAATTTATTCTGTGGGCAGAAAATAACCTCGGGAAGTATTCTGACTAAGCCCCGCGGACACAAAATATGGCCGCGGGACTGCCCGTCAGACCGCCTTCTGACGCCAGCTGAAGCGATAACGAAGCTGGCGCGTCTGCAGGAGAAATTCCGGCGAGACGCTGGGGCTCCAGGAGTCATCGCCGCCCACGCCCATGTGGAACGCGTCGAGGTTGAGCCAACACCCCGGCTCTTCACGTAACAGGTGGTGATGGGTTGTCTCGCGCAACTGCTGCTGGCTGTAGCGGCTTATTGAGAAGTGGAACTGACCATTCAGCAGATGCGTTCCTGCCACAAGTTCGCGGGTATCGCAGCGCAAACCATTTTCCGTCGGGAAGATATACGGCGTGTGCATCGCCTCCAGGGGCAATGTCCAGCGCCCCTGCTGTGCCGCCAGCTTTCTGTCCGGGTAATTTTCGTGCGGCCCCAGCCCCAGCCAGTGAACGTTTTCCGGCGCTTCGGCGAGATGAACGCTCAGGCCAATCCGCGCGGGTTCCGGGATATCAGACGCCATATCGACCTGAATATCACCATGCAGAACGCCCTGCTCGTCCACCCGCCAGGTTTTACGGCTCAGGAACAGCGCTTTGCCCTGGTACTCCCAGACATGCAGGGTATTGACCACCACCTCGCGAGCATGCTGCTCTGCATCACAGGACAGTACGCGGGAGGTGAGATCGTACATACCCGCTGCTTTCCAGCGTTCAACCCACGCGTTCGGATCGATTTTCGTCGCTTCGCTCACGCCAATGTCATTATCCAACGGCGCGCGGCTGAAGCTATCCGTCACGGGTGAAATCAACAGTGCCACGCCATCTCGCCACCATTGGGTCAGGTTTCCGGAAGTGCAATCGAACTGCCAGCGCTGCTGCTGATGCGTTATCTCCAGCATGAGGTCATGTTGCGTCAACACGGGAGGTTCGCCCGCAGACACTGTCGGCGCAATAAAGAGAGGAACCGGGAGCGGCCACTGCTCCCACGCGCAGCGATGGCCAGCCGGTGACCACGGCGTTGCCCGCGGCTGGCGAACCTCAACATTCAGCCAAACCTCTCCCGGCCCGGCCTTCGGCGCAGGCAGATCGAGCTCCAGACGCTGGGTGCCCTCGGGAGCCATCGCGAGCGTGACCTCGCCCGCGGCCAGCACCTCTCCATCACGTGCAATCGTCCAACACAGCACCTCGTTATCGGTGTGGCGGAACAGGTAGCCGCTTTGCACCTCAATCACCAGCGGAGCAGTGCTCACCAGCGTAAAGGTAAAGAACTGCTGGGCGCGCTGCGCTTCGTACAGCGCCGGATGCGGGGTACGGTCGGGGAATACCAGACCATTGAGGCAGAACTGCCGATCGTTCGGCTTATCACCAAAGTCTCCGCCGTACGCCCAGAACGCGTTACCCTTTTCGTCTTGCTTCGTCAGGGCCTGATCGACCCAGTCCCAGACAAACCCGCCCTGCAGGCGAGGATGATTGCGAAACGCCTGCCAGTATTTCGCAAACCCACCAAAGCTGTTGCCCATCGCGTGGGCGTATTCGCAGAGGATCAGCGGACGCGTTTCATCCGGCATGCCGATCCATTTCTTGATTGACCATTTAGGGACTGCCGGGAAAGGCTGATCCTGATCGACCCGGGCGTACATCGGGCAGACAATATCGGTCGCTGCCGTATTCGCCCCGCCGCCTTCATACTGCACCGGGCGCATCGGGTCGGTGGTTTTCAGCCAGCGGTACAGCGCATCGTGGTTCGCACCGTGACCGGTTTCATTGCCCAGCGACCAGATAATAATCGAAGGATGATTTCGGTCGAGCTGCACCATGCGGGTCACGCGCTCGCTCATGGCAGGTAGCCAGCGCGGATCGTCAGCGAGGCGGCTCATCGGCACCATACCGTGCGTTTCGATATTCGCTTCGTCAACGACGTACAGCCCATAACGATCGCAAAGCCGGTACCACAGCGGATGATTAGGATAGTGCGAGCAGCGCACGGCGTTGAAGTTGTGCTGCTTCATGATTTCGATATCGCGACGCATGGTTGCTTCATCCATCACCTGGCCGTTTTCAGGGTGGTGCTCATGTCGGTTAACGCCGCGGATCAGCAGCGGTTTACCGTTGAGCTTGAGCAGGCCATTGCTGACGTCAACGCGGCGGAAGCCAACGTCGCATGCCTCGACCTCGACCACCTCACCCTGCGAGTTGAGAAGCGCAATCGTCAGGCGATACAGTTCCGGCGTTTCAGCACTCCACAGCGCAGGGTGCTCGACGGGGATCGCCACCGTTAACCGCTCAGCCCAGCCGCCGCGCTCGTCCACAATGGCAGAGCCTGGCCGCTGGGTCGCGCTGGCACAGCGTTCACCGTTGCGCCACAGCGTTATCGTGACATCGCACTCCGCGTAGCGAGCGCCTGTCAGTGCGACCGCCACTTTCAGCACCGCGCGGTCAAGCTCAGCGTTCAGGTCCGTCAACACATGGTAATCGGCGATCTGCGTTTCGGGTTTATGCAGCAAAGTGACGTCGCGGAAAATGCCGCTCATCCGCCACATGTCCTGGTCTTCAAGATAACTGCCGTCGCACCAGCGCAGTACCATGACCGCCAAGCGGTTCTCCCCGGCGCGCAGCGCCGCCGAGAGATCGAATTCGGCGGGCAAGCGGCTGTCCTGGGAATAGCCTATCCACTGTCCGTTGCACCAAAGATGAAACGCCGAGTTCACGCCGTCAAAGATAATGCGGGTTTGCCCGCCGTGGAGCCAGGCGTCATCCACCTCAAATGTGAGCGAGTAACATCCGGTTGGGTTCTCTTGCGGAACAAAAGGCGGCGTGACGGGAATGGGATAGGTGACGTTGGTGTAGATGGGCGTGTCAAACCCCTGCATTTGCCAGTTAGACGGCACGGGCATCGCAACGGCGTCCGCGCAATCTTCCGTTACCCATGCCTCCGGGACTTGCTCGGGTGCAGGAAAATAATTAAACCGCCACGCCCCGTTAAGAGAACGTCTGCTGACTGACTCCTCGTCGTCCAGGGCCGAGGATTCATGGCGCCAGCTGTGTAACGGCGCATGAGCCGCCAGCCGGTTCCACTGGGTAACGCCGGGGTTTTCCCAGTCCCGTCGGACCAGAATGGCACCGAGCGTCGGTGATGTCGGTGATAAAGTGTTGGGCATACTAACCTCTTTGCGAAGCGCTCACAATTTTGGTTAACATGCCCTGGCACTGAGCGAGGGTAAAGCATTCCATCGCGGAGCAGCGAGTCAGATCACAAAGTTTTATTTACGCGCAAGCTGCTCTGCCAGGAGAGCCAGGCGTCTGAGCTGCTCCGCCAGATCCTCTTGTTCGGCCTGCTGCGGATGGCGGCGCGCGGTGGAGTGACGGATCACCAGCGTAACCGGCAGCTGAACCTGCCAGCACGCATCGCCCTGGAGGGGATCCAGCAGCCACGTCACGCTGCGTTCGCCCGCCTGGCGAAACGCCTGGCGAACGGTCGTCAGCGGCGGCGAAAACCAGGCACTGTCGGCCGTATCGTCAAACCCGACTACCGATAGCTGGCCAGGGATCGCTACCCCTTTTTCGGCGCAGGCGCGCATCACCCCAAGCGCCATTTGATCGTTCGCCACCAGAATCGCCTCCGGCAATACCGTACCCGACAGCAGCATATGCCCTTTCTCATAACCGCTGGCCGCGCTCCAGTCACCGTATTCCACGGCAACCGCGTCAAGGCCGGCCTGTGCCAGCGTCGCTTGCCATCCGGCCAGACGCGCACGCGCAGAGACCGAGCTTTCCGGTCCGCTCAACAAAGCAATATGCTGATGCCCCAGCGAAAGCAGATGCTCAACGCCCAGACGCGCCCCCTCCTCTGCGTTAAACACGAGGCTGTTTACCTGCGCTGAGGGCGATACATCCAGAAACAGCACCGGAACGGGCGATGCCAGCGCCCTGAGCTGTTCGGCGTGAGGATCGTCAAGCGGCACATTGACCAGCAGTGCTTCCACCCGCTGCGCCAGCAACGCCTGAAGCGCGGCCTGACACTGGTGCGGTTGCTCTACCATGGAAATGAGGACACTCGCCCCCTGTTCCGCTGCCCGGGATTTTACCGCCGAGACGATTTGTGAAGGCGCGTGCAGCGCCAGATCGGTCGTAATAAGACCCAGCGTACGGGTGCGTTTACCCGCCAGCTGTTGTGCCCGCAGGTTAGGCACATAGTGCAGTTCCGCCATTGCCTGCTGCACCTTTTCCCGCGTGCGGGCAGAGACATGCTCCGCGTCGTTAATCACGCGGGAAACGGTCTGATAAGAAACCCCCGCAAGGGAGGCGACATCATAGAGAGTGATTGCTTTCATGCATTCTGGCATCGCGATAGTCGAAGCGACTATTCTGCCACAGTGATGCCGTTAAAACATGTGAGCGCTTCGCAAATTAAACAACCCGTTCCGGCTGAGGAACGTTCTCATTGCGCGACTTCTGGCGGAACCAGGGCATACAGAGCTGAATAAGCGGACCAATGGTCAGGGCATACAGTACGGTTCCTACGCCAAACGTACCGCCAAGCACGCACCCAATCAGCAGGACGGACACTTCGATTGTGGTTCGCACGCTGCGAATGGACCAGCCCAGCCGGGCGTGAATGCCTGTCATCAGACCATCGCGCGGGCCGGGCCCGAAACCGGCACCAATGTACATACTGGTGGCAATCGCGTTCATCACAATGCCCGATACCAGGAAAGCGATTCGCACAGGTAACGAACTCAGCTCGGGGATGAGCGCCATGCTGGCGTCTGCCGCCAGACCGATACAAATCACGTTACTGATCGTGCCGAGTCCGGGCATCTGGCGCAGGGGGATCCACAGCAGCAGCACCGCAGCGCCGGTCAAAATGATCACCGTCCCGATACTCATCCCCAGCTGTAGCCCGACGCCAAGGTGAAATACATCCCACGGATCAACCCCCAGATCCGAGCGAATAAACATCGTGGTAGAGAGGCCATACAGACCCAAACCGACATAAAGTTGTAGCAGACGACGTACCATTTTTTATCTTCTCCCGATAACCAGGCTTTCATCCTGACCTAAAATGGCACTATGATTAATGTCCAGTTTTCAAATAGTGGACTGCATATGTCATCACGCCGCTTTGGAAGTCAGTCTCTGGTACGCCTTTTAGGCCACTGGCAGCAAGCTTCATCCCGCACCCCGCTCTGGCGCCAGCTGGCTGACGCGTTGCGTCTGTTAATCCTTGATGGCCGACTGGCATTAAATACGCGACTGCCGGGTGAGCGTGAGCTGGCTACGGCGCTGGACGTGAGCCGGACCACCGTCAGCAGTGCCCTCGCCCATCTGCGCGAGGAGGGATATCTTGAAAGCCGCCACGGCAGCGGGTCGCGCGTGATCCTCCCGGATACGCGCGCCGTTCCTACCCTTTCAGCGGCGAGTGCCGCACTGGATCTCTCCACTGCCGCCCTCAATGCCGGGCCAGAGATCCACCAAGCTTATACCCACGCGCTGACGGCTATTACCCAGCACCTCTCGCTGACGGGCTACGACCAGCTTGGGCTGCCTGCGCTTCGGGAAGCTATAGCGGCACGCTATACCGAACGGGGTCTTCCCACCCGCGCAGACGAAGTCATGGTGGTCAACGGTGCCGTCAGCGGTTTTGCGCTGATATTGCGGATGTTAACCGGGCCGGGAGATCGCGTCGTGGTCGATCACCCTACCTATCCGCTGGCGATTGCCGCCATTCAGGGGGCGCAGTGCCGGCCCGTTGGGGTGTCGCTGCCGGATACAGGCTGGGACACGGATGGTTTTGCCGCCACGCTTGCCCAGACTGCACCGCGCCTGGCTTACCTGATGCCTGATTTTCACAACCCAACCGGGCGTTGTATGGATATCGCCACCCGTCAGGCGATCGCCGATATTGCCGCACAAACCCGCACGACGCTGGTTGTAGATGAAACGATGGTCGATCTCTGGTTTGACTCGCCCCCACCGCCACCGCTGGCATCATTTAACCGGGAGGCAACCGTCATGACATTAGGCTCCGCCGGAAAAAGCTTCTGGGGCGGGCTGCGTCTCGGCTGGATCCGCGCCTCTTCACGTACCATCGCCACCCTCGCCCAGACGCGGGATACGCTTGATCTGGGCTCGCCGCTGCTGGAGCAACTGGCGACGCTGTGGCTTATCAACAATAGCGAACGTTTTCTGCCCGCTCGCCGCAAGATGCTTGCGGAACGGCGCGATCGATGCAGTGAACTGCTGCGTGAACATTTTCCCGAGTGGCGATTCCATGAGGCGGAAGGCGGACTGTCTTACTGGATCGAACTTCCCGGCATGCTGGCGACACAGCTTGCCGCGCGGGCAGAAATCATCGGGATTAACCTGGGAACGGGCACACGGTTTGGCTTATCGGGGGCGTTTGACCGCTTTTTGCGCATGCCCTTCTCGCTGGAGCCAGCGGAAATGGAAGCGGCGTTACTGCGGATTAAACCCTTATGGCGTGCATTACATTCAAATGAGCCGGCCATCAAACGCAGTCTGGTTTAAGAATAAAAAGTTTGAAGGGGATCATAAAATAAAAACTGCTGACTGTAATATATGCAGTCAGCAGTTTTCACTGGACAACAATTAATGTTGCGGAGGAATAGGGAAACCTTTCAACGAAATAACGAAGTTATCACCGTCTTTCTTTATTTTTGCACCGGTATCACACCAGTCAGACGCAATACGAAAGAACTCATCGCTTCCAACATTCCAGCCAAGACGTACATGCTTCACATAGCCTGAGCGCAAGAGATCGCAGGCCTCGTTGTAGTCACTGGCAGTTGACAGTTGTTGTTTCATTTTCTCTTCTTCAGAAGTTTACGTAGTGCTTTGATTTCTTTAGGAGTAAAAGGAGAAACACTCTCTTCTTCCGTATGCTGATTATCAATATCTTCTTCCGATACTCCCGCCTCTTCTACTGCTTCAAACGCCAGCAACAGCAGTTTCTCTGTGGTCACGCTTAAATTCTCGTTATTCGCTTCCGCATAGTGGCGAAGCCTTTCTTTTAGCGCGTCGTCAATTTTAACATTTAAAACCGCAGTAGCCATGTTTGTCACTTCCCTTCGGAATAAGTACTTTATGTAATACACGAAGTTAACACTGTTATCCAGATTTATATTTTTTTGAATTTTGGTGTTAAATAGACGTCCAATTATAAAATGCCAGTCTATTATTACAGGTTTATGACAATAATATTTCAGCACGATGAAATATATATTACAGCGTATAGGCGTTATAGTATTGTGGAATAATGACTACAGAGAGAGGTAACGCAGGAAGGTTTGTACGAGGCCGTAAATGGGTGGGGGCCCTGCCAGCTACATCCCGGCACCCACGTCGTCTGCCCTGGCTGCTTCCTTCCGGACCTGACCTGGTGAACAGAGTAGCGTTGCGGGAGAACCAACAGAGCCCCCATTGAGAGCGTTGATAACCAACGCGCTGGCGCATTATCCCTGTGCGAAGACCCAATTGCAAGCGACCCGGAACCGGATGCTGGTTTATTGCGCAAACAGACGCAGCAATCAGGGCAATCTTCGTTTACCATGGCTGTTCAGATGATCCCCGCAGGTGCAGGTATGGACGAACACGACTCCTTTCCCCAGCGCGTATGGCAAATTGTGGCCTCAATCCCGGAAGGCTACGTCACAACCTATGGTGATGTCGCACAGCTGGCCGGTTCACCGCGCGCGGCGCGACAGGTAGGCGGCGTTCTTAAACGGCTGCCGGAAGGAAGCACGCTGCCCTGGCATCGCGTGGTGAATCGTCATGGTGCCATCTCGCTGACCGGACCGGATCTCCAGCGTCAGCGCCAGGCATTACTGTCAGAGGATGTGCAGGTATCGGGATCGGGACAGATTGATTTGCAAAAGTACCGCTGGGTGTACTAACCCCTCCCCCGAAGGAGAGGGTGATAGCAACAATTACATCTGGGTCGGTGGGGTTGGCAGGGACGGCTGATTGGTCTGTGGAGCAACCGGCACTTCGGTTTGCTGTACGGGAACCAGATTCAGGTCGACTTTAGTCCCACCGTGGTTAATGGCTTCCTGAACCGTATCGGTAATAAAGACCAGCTTATCGTTGATCGTTACCGCGGCACTCAGCAGGATACGGGCATTCGGCTGTACGTCTGACGGGTTATATGGCAGCACGAAGCTAAATGGCGCCTGCTTACCTTCAGTACGAACCGCACGCTGAGCCAGGACTTTCGACGGCGCGTCGGCCAGAGAAGCATCAGACAGCGTGACCGTTAATACCGCATCCGGCGGCAAAGCGACTCTCTGTTTGATCCAGATGGTACCGGAAACATTAGGCTGCTGAATGGATTGCTGTGAAAGGGTATTAATCCCGTTCGGATCGGCTGCAGGTACCGGCACCTGGGCGCTCTTACCGGCACAGGCGGACAACGCCACCGCAATAGCTACACCACTTAGCATAGGCACGAGTTTCATTGAAGTCTCCTTATCATCAATGCACCAGCGGGATCGATCCCATCCGATGTCGTTTCAATCACATAACGTGTTCAAGTGTGGCACAGATCACCGATTAATGCCTGAAAACGTGCCGATATTAAGATTATTCTACCCATCGGACCACTTACATTTCTGCGTTATACTCTGCCTATCTTTCGCTACGGCGTTTATTGAGGACAACTATGAGTCAGGCACTGAACAATCTGCTGACATTACTGAATCTGGAAAAAATTGAGGAAGGACTCTTTCGCGGACAGAGTGAAGATTTAGGCTTGCGCCAGGTCTTCGGTGGGCAAGTCGTTGGACAAGCGCTGTACGCGGCAAAGGAGACCGTCCCGGCAGACCGTCTGGTGCATTCGTTCCACAGCTATTTCTTACGCCCTGGCGATAGCGCAAAACCGATTGTGTATGATGTTGAAGTTCTGCGTGACGGTAATAGTTTCAGTGCCCGCCGCGTGGCGGCCATTCAGAACGGTAAGCCCATCTTCTATATGACCGCCTCGTTCCAGGCACCGGAACCGGGATACGAGCATCAGAAAACGATGCCGCCGGCACCGTCGCCAGACACGCTCAAATCAGAGACCGATATCGCCCGTGCGCTGGCGCATCTGCTTCCGCCACAGGTCAAAGAGAAATTTCTGTGCGATAAACCGCTGGAGATCCGCCCCGTCGAGTTCCATAACCCGATGAAGGGTCACACCGCCGAGCCGAAACGTCAGGTCTGGATCCGCGCCAACGGTACCGTGCCGGAAGATTTCCGCGTGCATCAGTATCTGCTCGGGTATGCGTCAGATTTTAACTTTCTGCCGGTGGCACTGCAGCCGCACGGCGTCGGGTTCCTCGAAAAAGGGATGCAGGTCGCGACCATCGACCACTCCATGTGGTTCCACCGTCCCTTCAACATGAATGAGTGGCTGCTTTACAGCGTGGAGAGTACGTCGGCATCGAGCGCTCGCGGGTTTGTGCGTGGAGAGTTTTATACGCAGGACGGCGTGCTGGTCGCTTCAACGGTGCAGGAAGGGGTAATGCGTAATCGCGGTTAATAACGTGCGGCCTGATGCCCTCACCCTGGCCCTCTCCCACAGGGAGAGGGAATAAACATTAAAAACGGCAATCGAGATTGCCGTTTTGCTGTTGGTTATGCGTTATACGCATTCTCGCCGTGGCTGTTCACATCCAGACCTTCGCGCTCCTGCTCTTCCGGTACGCGCAGACCCACAGTCATGTCCGCCAGCTTGTAGCCAATAAAAGCGACAACGGCAGACCACACCACGGTGATAGCAATACTTTCCAGCTGCACCAGTACCTGATGAACCATAGTGACACCTTCTGCATAGCCCACGCCACCCAGCGATTTCGCGGCGAAGATACCGGTCATGATACAGCCGACGATGCCGCACACACCGTGCACCCCAAATACATCGCAAGGGTCATCAACGCGCAGCACGCGTTTCAGTGCCGTAACGCCCCACAGACCTGCAAGACCTGCAACCAAACCTACCAGCAGCGCACCACCGACACCCACATAACCACAGGCAGGCGTGATACCGACCAGGCCCGCGATTGCGCCAGAACATGCACCCAGCAGGGAAGGTTTACCGCGCACCGCCCACTCACCGAAGACCCAGGAGAGGATCGCACCGGCTGTGGCCACGACGGTGTTCACGAAGGCCAGCGCGGCGATTTCGTTTGCTGCGCTTGCAGACCCGGCGTTGAAGCCAAACCAGCCAAAGTAGAGGATCGCGGTACCGGTAAAGACCATCGGCAGGTTGTGCGGTTTGAACGCTTCTTTACCGAAGCCCACGCGTTTGCCAATCAGGTATGCGCCAACCAGACCCGCTACCGCGGCGTTGATATGTACGACGGTACCGCCCGCGAAGTCCAGCGCGCCGTGCGTTGCCAGCAGACCGCCGCCCCAGACCATGTGCGCAATCGGCACATAGGAGAGCGTCAGCCAGACCACCACAAAGATCAGAACGGCAGAGAAACGAATACGCTCGGCCAGCGCGCCTACAATCAGCCCGACGGTGATGCAGGCGAACGAGCCCTGGAACGCAACGTGAATATACTGGTAGAAACTGCCCATCAGCGCGGTCAGCTCAATATTTTTCAGCATCACCCAGTCAAAGTTACCGAAGAAGGCGTTGCCGGTGCCAAAGGCCAGCGAGTAACCGTAAACCACCCACAGCACGCAGACCAGTGCGAAGGTCACGGCTACCTGGGTCAGCATGGAGAGAACGTTTTTGCCACGGATCAGACCGCCGTAGAACAGGGCAATCCCCGGAATTGACATGAACAGCACCAGCGCGGTGCTGATCATCATAAAGGCGTTATCGGCTTTATCTGCCACCGCAGGGGCAGCCAGCGCGAGGCCCGGCAGCAGTGCCAGCGAACCCAGACCCGTTTTAAGTGTTGCTATCTTCATTTTCTCGATCCCTATCACTGTGTGCCAGGAGTTACTTACAGTGCCGCTTCGTCAGATTCGCCGGTACGAATGCGAATGACGCGCTGCAGTTCGGCAACGAAAATTTTGCCGTCGCCAATTTTGCCTGTGTAGGCCGTTTTGCTAATGACATCAATGACTTCATCAAGCTGATCGTCAGCAATCGCGACATCAATTTTTACTTTTGGCAGAAAGTTAACGCTGTATTCCGCCCCGCGGTAAAGCTCGGCATGACCCTTCTGACGACCAAAGCCTTTCACTTCGGTGACAGTCAGTCCCTGAATACCCATGGAAGACAACGCTTCACGCACGTCTTCGAGTTTGAATGGTTTGATTACAACCGTAACCAGCTTCATAGATCCCCTCCAGTCAGAATTCGGTAATGGCCGCAGCTTACGCAGAAGGTATTGCAAGGGGTGTGCCAGAAATGAAAACCAGAAGGAACTGCGGTGCAAAGAGCGCTACACGGCCTTGATAAACGAACCGGTGAAAAAAAACGCACCATGCCGGTGCAGGGTGCGTTTCCGTTTTGCACCAACAGGAATGACTGTTAGCGCGTCGCCTCATTTTGGTGCATCAGGCGCTCAGCGATTCTTCCTCACGCACGCTGGCCGCCAGCTCTTCGCCTGCCAGCTGAAGCTGATACATCTGCCAGTAACGTCCCTTGGCTTCCAGCAGTTCACGGTGCGTACCCCGTTCAACGGCCTGGCCGCGATGTAGCACCAGAATGGTATCGGCATCAACGATGGTGGAAAGACGGTGGGCAATCACCACCAGCGTCGTATGGTCACGCACGGCCGACAGCGCCTGCTGGATGGCCTGCTCGGTACCGGAGTCAATACTGGCTGTCGCTTCATCCAGAATCAGAACCTGCGGCGTTTCAATCAACACCCGCGCCAGGGCGAGGAGCTGTTTTTGCCCGACGGAGAGATTGTTCCCCTGCTCGCCCAGCTTCGTATTGATCCCCTCACTAAACCCGCGCGCCAGATCCGCCAGCTGCACTTTTTCCAGTACCTCCCAGACCTGCTCCTGCGTGTAGTCCCGCCCCAGGGTCACGTTCGCATAGAAGGTATCGGCCAGGACGACCGGATCCTGCTGCACCATCGCGACGCCTTTACGCAACACGTTGTGGCTAAGAGACGCGAGCGGACGTCCGTCGATCCGGATTTCACCGTGCGTAACCGGGTAGTAACCCATTAACAGGCTGGCGAGGGTACTCTTACCGCTTCCCGTATGGCCCACCAGCGCCACGAAACCACGCGACGGAACATCAAGTGAGATATCCTGCAACACCAGCCGGTCTTCGCGATAGGCAAACGAGACATTATCAAAATCAATGGCACCGCTTTGCAAAGGTCGCTCATCGTTGCCGTAGGCCTGTCGCGGCCTGTCCATCAGCTCGAACACACGCTCACCGGCGACCACCGCCTGTTGCAGCATAGACTGCTGGGTGGTGAGCTCGATCAGCGGTTCGTTAAGGCGCCCCAGATAGCTAATAAAGGCGTACAGCACACCTACTTCAATCGTACCGTTAGCGCTCAGCCCAAACAGCATCAGGAGACCGCAAAGCACCAGCGCAGAGAAAAGGCTCAGCAGCGGACGCAGCAAAAAACCGTCAAGCCGCAGCGTCTGCATGCGTGCCATATAGTGCGAGCGGCTGGCTTCGCCCATCCGTTCACCAAAGCGCGCCTGCTGGCGGAACTGCTGGATAACGCTCATGCCGTTGATGACTTCGTTGAAGCCATCGTTGATGTCGGCCAGATAGGCTCGTACACGACGCACGATTGGCGTGCTGTAGCGCTGGTAGATGACCATGACGATCAGCACCGCCGGGAAGATCGTGATCGCCACCAGCGCCATGCGCCAGTCGAGACTGAACATTGCCACCAGCATCGCACCAATCAGCGCCGCGCTGCGGAGGACCGTCGCCACCACGGTGACGTACAGATCGCGGATCACCTCGGTATCGTTGGTTACCCGGGAAATAACCTGCCCGACCGGCTGAATATCAAACTCGCTGAGCGGCTGGCGAAGCGCGGCGTCCATCACATCCGTACGCAGCTGCTGAACGACACCGACGGCTGCGCGATTAAACAGCAGCGACTGCGCATAGTGCAGCCCTGCCGCCGTCAGCTGTAACCCAACGTAAGCGACGCCTAAACCCGCCACCAGCCCCAGGGGCAGGTAGCTTTTGGCGACCATATTGTCGATAAAGTAACTGATGAGCAGTGGCCCGCTCACTTCTGCAATCGCCGCTATCCAGAGTAAAAGCACGGCCACGGACAGCGGTTTACGCCACGGCGAGCCGTAGGCCAGCAGACGTTTGAGCGTCGGCCACATCGTTCCGAGCTTACGCATTAGCGGCCTCCTCATTCTGTTCGGGGGCATCGTCCAGCGCCGCTTCAAGCTGTTGATAGCGATACATATCGCGATACCAGCCCGGTTGCTCAACAAGATTTTCATGCTGCCCGCGCTGGGCAATGTGCCCGTGCTGCAACACCAGAATTTCGCTGGCTTCGGTCAGCGCCGACAAACGGTGAGCGCTGATAATCACCGTGCGACCGTCACCCCACTGACGCAGGTTATGCAGGATCTGGTGCTCGGTACGGCCATCCACAGCGGAGAGCGCATCATCCAGGATCAGGATTTCGGCATTCAGCAGCAGCGCACGGGCAATCGAAATACGCTGTTTCTGCCCGCCGGACAGCATGACGCCACGCTCCCCGACTTCCGTTTCGTACCCCTGCGGCAGACGCAAAATATCATCATGCACGCTGGCTAAACGCGCCACATGCTCGATCTCCTCCTGCGTCGCCGCAGGGCATCCGAGGGCGATGTTATTCGCCACGGTGTCCGAAAATAAAAACGGCGTCTGGCTGACCACCGCCAGGCGGCCACGCCACTCATCCAGCAGCAGGTTCTTCAGGGGGATATCATGGAAACGAATATCCCCTTCGGTGACGTCAAAGTGGCGCTGGAGCAGAGAGAGGACGGTACTTTTTCCGGCCCCCGTCGGACCACAAATACCCAACATCTGGCCGGGCTGAAGCGTAAAGCTGACGTTCTCCAGTACCGGATGCGCCGTCTGCGGATAGACAAATTGACGGACGTCGACCTTCGTCACGCCGCGCCCTTCCGGGACCGCTTCGCTGCCGTCAGTCACCACCGGCGCTTCGGCCAGCATGGCGCGAATGCGGCTGTAGGCGGCGCTGCCCCGCTCCACAATGTTGAACATCCAGGCTAAAGCCAGCATCGGCCAGATCATCAGCCCGAGATACATCGCAAAACTGGTCAATTGTCCCAGGGTTAACGTCCCCTGTACCACCATCCAGCTACCGCCTCCGATAGCCAGCAGGTTGGCCATGCCAATCGCAACATAGATTGTCGGGTCAAAACGGGCGTCAATGCGCGCGACGCGCATGTTCTTCGCCCCCGTGTCTGCCGCATCGGCGGCAAACAGCGCGGACTGCCGGTCCTCCAGACCAAAGGCTTTGATCATGCGAATGCTGGTCATGCTCTCCTGAGTGCGATCGTTCAGAGACGAAAATGCCGCCTGCGCCAGTTTGAAGCGCTCGTGCAGCTGTTCGCCGTAGCGATTGATCGCCAATGCCATCAGCGGCATCGGCAGCAGCGCCAGAAGGGTCAACTGCCAGCTGATCTGCGTGGACATGACAATCAATACCGCACAGCCCATCACCAGCGAATCCACCAGCGTTAATACCCCTTCTCCGGCGGCGAAGACCACGCGATCGACATCGTTCGTGGCACGGGCGATGAGGTCCCCGGTGCGATGGCGCAGATAAAATTCGGGATGCTGTCGGCTCAGCTGGCGGTAAAAATCTTCACGCAGCTCAACGGCCAACTGATAGGACGCACCAAACAGCAGCACGCGCCAGACGTAGCGCAGGAGATAAACAATGACGGCCGTCAGCACCAGCGTGCCGACCCACATCAACACCCGTGCGGTGGTGTAATGCTGTTCGGTGACGCCATCCACGACGTACCCAACCACTTTCGGCGGGATCAGCTGCAGAATGGCAATGATAATAAGCAGGGCCACTGCACCGAGGTAGCGTTGCCACTCCCGACGAAAGTACCAGCTTAATTGGGCAAATAATCGCACGCGGTTTGTTCCTGAAGGTTTTTTACGAAGTTATTCAATGGGTAAGGCTGTGGTGTACTTAATCTGTTCCATGGCGAAGCTTGAGGTGACGTCTGATAAGCCCGGGACGCTGTTAACCAGCCGCTTGTAGAAGTCATCATAGCGCTTCATGTCTGCCACCTGGACGCGCATCAGGTAATCGTACTCGCCGGCCATTCGCCAGAAACCGAGCACCTCGGGCATCTCAGAGACCTGAGTAACAAAGCGGCAATACCACTCGCTGCTGTGGTGCTGGGTTTTAATCAGCACAAATGCCGTCAACCCAAGCCCCAGTTTTTCGGGATCGAGCAGCGCGACGCGCCCCAGCAAAATGCCATCATCTTCGAGCTTCTTAAGGCGCTTCCAGCACGGTGTGGTGGTCAGATTAACGGCATCTGCCAGCGCCTGCAAAGAGAGGGTACAGTCACTTTGCAGCAAGGAAAGGAGCTTACGGTCAATTTTATCTAGCATACCCACCTCACAGAGAAAATTTTTCTCCCTTCATTCTATTTTAAAGGCCAGATAGCAACAATTTTTTCTGTGCTTTTCGCTATGCTGGGCACAAAATGACAAACGGATAATTACGATGAATAGCACCTGGGTTAAACATGCCATCAGCGAAATCAATGCCGACTACCAGCGCTCGGCGGATACCCACCTGATCCGCCTTTCCCTGCCGGGATTTGACGGTATTCAGCTCTATCTGAAGGATGAAAGCACCCATCCGACCGGCAGCCTGAAGCATCGCCTGGCGCGTTCACTGTTTTTATACGGTTTATGTAACGGCTGGATCAAAGAAGGCACTACCATTATTGAATCCTCGTCCGGTTCAACCGCCGTGTCCGAAGCCTATTTTGCCCGCCTGCTGGGCCTGCCGTTTATCGCGGTGATGCCCTCCTGCACTGCAAAACGCAAAATCGAGCAGATCGAATTTTACGGCGGTCGCTGCCACTTCGTTGAGAGTGCCTGCGAAATCTACGCCGCCTCTGAAATGCTGGCCCGTGAGCTCAACGGCCACTATATGGACCAGTTTACCTTCGCCGAACGCGCAACGGACTGGCGCGGCAATAACAACATCGCTGACAGTATTTTCCGCCAGATGACCCACGAGCCGCACCCCGTGCCGTCGTACATTGTGATGAGCGCCGGTACCGGTGGCACCTCAGCTACCATAGGACGCTACATTCGCTGTCAGGGCTACGATACCCAACTGATGGTGGTTGACCCGCAAAACTCGGTGTTCCTCGACTACTGGCAGAGCCGCGATGCCGATCTTCGCAGCCCGTCAGGCAGTAAAATTGAAGGAATTGGCCGCCCGCGCGTAGAACCGTCATTCATTCCGGATGTAGTGGATGAAATGCTTCGCGTGCCGGATGCCGCCAGCGTGGCAACCGCACACTGGCTGGAAACCCAGCTTGGCCGCAAAGTCGGGGCATCGACAGGCACCAATATGTGGGGCGCACTGCATCTGGCGGCACGCATGCGTGAGGAAGGGCGTACCGGCTCCATCGTCACGCTGCTGTGCGACAGCGGCGAGCGCTACCTTGAGACCTACTACAATGCAGAATGGGTACAGGCTAACATCGGCGACATCACGCCGTGGAAAGTGCAGATTGCACAGCTGCTGAAATAAAAAAAAGCCAGACCGACGTCTGGCTTGCTGGAAGGCGCTCGCTATTCGGGGGAATAAGGGAGGTTGTTGTTGTCCAGCCAATGAGTCAAAAAATGGGACACCGCTTCGTTACCGCAGTGTCCGATAACGGGCAGATGAGGAAGCTCGGCAATCAGCTGCGGCATCGCATTCCCCATAATCAAGCCGCGCCCCACGCTGCCCAGCATCTCTCGGTCATTCATGGCGTCGCCAAATGCCATACAATCCTGCAGCGTTAAGCCCAGATGGTCGCTCAGTACCGCCAGGGCGGAACCTTTGTTACAGCCCACGGGTAATACTTCCAGACAATCTACCGCCGAGAAGGTCAGATGCGCCCGGTTGCCGAGAGCCTCATTTAACTGGATGCGCAGGCGTCGCAGATCGTCGTGATCGCCACAGAAGCAGATCTTGGTCACCGCGTGGGCGGGGATCCGGCGCAGATCGATAAGCTGATATTTAAAACCGCTATAGACATGCGCATGCAGTAACTCGGGGATTTCGCTTCCGGTAAACCAGCCTTGATCGTTAAAAACGTGGACACTGGCCTGTGTGTCCCAGGTGCTGTGCAGGACGATATCCGCCACTTCCGGGTTAAGATCCTGGCGGTGCAGTACCTCCCCTTCGACGGTGTGAATGCGCGTTCCGTTTCCGGTGATCAGAAAAGCATCAAGAGAAAACGCGCCCAGTAAATGGCGCATCTCCAGAACATGTCGGCCGGTGGCAAATGTCAGAGTGACATCTCGCTCGCGCAGGCGCTTCAGGGCACTCAGCGTTTTCTCTCCCAGACGGTGATCCGGCATTAACAGCGTGCCGTCCATATCAAATGCAGCGAGGCGGGCCATGATGACTCCTGAAATTTGATGCGATTAACTTGTGCATCAGTATCAGGTGAGATATACGGAAGTAATAGTGAATAGATGATAATTATTGTTCCGGGTTTCTATGCGTCAGCTTAACCGTCTTAACCAGTATCACCGTTTATGGCAGCCGTCCGAAGGTGCGACGCAGCAGGTCACTATCAGCGAGCTGGCAGCCCGCTGTTTTTGTAGCGAGCGGCATGTCCGAACGCTGCTGCGTCAGGCTCAGGAGGCGGGCTGGCTGAGCTGGCGCGCGCAGTCTGGTCGCGGCAAGCGCGGCGAACTGACGTTCCATGCCACCCCTGAGTCGCTGCGCAATATGATGATGGAAGAAGCGCTGAAGAGCGGACAGCAGCATAACGCGCTGGAGCTGGCCCAGCTTGCGCCTGACGAGCTGCGTTCGTTACTGCATCCGTTTTTGGGTGGGCAATGGCAAAACGACACGCCGACGCTGCGCATCCCCTACTATCGCTCGCTGGAACCCCTTCAGCCGGGTTTTTTACCGGGCCGGGCCGAGCAACATCTGGCAGGACAGGTGTTCTCAGGCTTGACGCGATTTAACGGTAACAGCAGTGAACCCACCGGCGATCTGGCGCATCACTGGGAGGTCTCTGCTGACGGGCTGCGCTGGCATTTCTATATTCGCTCCACGCTGCACTGGCATGACGGCGATAAAATAGAAACGGCGCAACTCCAGCGAAGCCTGACGGCGTTGTTAGCGCAGCCCATCATGCGAACGCTTTTTCAGAGCGTCTTGTCTGTCGAAACCACACATCCGCAATGTCTGACGTTTGTTTTACATCAACCGGACTACTGGCTGGCGCACAGGCTGGCAACCTACTGTAGCCGTCTGGCGCATCCCGATCGCCCGGTCGTCGGCAGTGGTCCCTTCCGGCTGACCCTCTTTGAGCCCGACCTGGTACGCCTGGAAAGCCATGAGCAGTACCACCTGAGTCATCCGCTGCTTAAGGCCATCGAGTACTGGATCACTCCCCAGCTTTTTGATTACAGGCTGGGTACCAGCTGTCGCCACCCGGTGCAAATCGCCATTGGCGAGGCCGATGAGCTCGAAAGCCTGCGGCTGGTGAGCAGCAGCACCAGCCTGGGCTTCTGTTATCTCACGCTGAAACAGAGCGCGCGGCTGAGTGAGATCCAGGCAAAGCGGCTGATTAATATCATTCATCTCTCCAGGCTTCTGCACACGCTTCCGCTCAACGAAGGGCTCATCACGCCAACTCATGAACTGCTTCCCGGCTGGACAATCCCGGAATGGCCTGATTTGACGGACATTGCCCTCCCTGAGGCGTTGACGCTGGTTTATCATCTGCCCGTTGAGCTTCACACCATGGCCAGCCAGCTGAAGGAGTACCTCGCCCTGCAGGGTTGTGAATTGACCGTCATCTTTCACGACGCGAAGACGTGGGATGGATGCCAGCAGCTTGCCGATGCAGACATCATGATGGGAGATAAGCTGATTGGCGAAGCGCCAGCGTATACGCTTGAGCAGTGGCTCCGCTGTGATGCGCTTTGGCCGCATGTGTTAAGCGCACCGGCTTACGCCCATTTGCAAGCCACGCTGGATGCGGTGCAGGCCCAAGCCGAGTCCCGGGACCGACACGCGGGGCTGCAAGCCATTTTCAGCCGCTTAATGGAGAACGCGGTGTTGACGCCGCTCTTTAATTATCAGTATCAAATCAGCGCGCCGCCAGGCGTAAACGGGATACGCCTTAACACCCGCGGCTGGTTTGATTTTACCGAAGCCTGGCTGCCTGCCCCCAAATCGTGAAGAAGCTGGTCGCCGCCGTAGCCAGGCGGTAACATAACGTTTTTACCGTAACTGTTGAGATGATTTATGAAACGTGCCGTCGTCGTGTTCAGCGGAGGACAAGACTCTACTACTTGCCTGGTTCAGGCCCTTCATCAGTATGATGAAGTTCACTGTGTGACCTTCGATTATGGTCAGCGCCACCGCGCTGAAATCGACGTTGCCCGTGAACTGGCCCTCAAACTGGGGGCACGCGCGCACAAGGTGCTGGACGTTACGCTGTTAAATGAACTGGCTGTCAGTAGCCTCACCCGCGACAGCATTCCTGTACCGGATTATGAACCCGATGCCAGCGGCATTCCGAATACCTTCGTACCGGGCCGCAATATTCTGTTTCTGACCCTGACGGCGATCTACGCCTACCAGGTGAAAGCCGAAGCGGTAATCACCGGCGTATGCGAAACAGACTTCTCCGGCTACCCGGACTGCCGTGACGAATTCGTGAAAGCATTAAACCATGCCGTCAATCTGGGCATGGCGAAAGAGACGCGCTTTGAGACGCCGTTGATGTGGCTGGATAAAGCCGAAACCTGGGCCCTGGCGGACTACTGGGGCAAGCTGGATCTGGTTCGCAGTGAAACCCTCACCTGCTATAACGGCATCAAAGGCGACGGTTGCGGCCAGTGCGCGGCCTGTAATCTTCGCGCTAACGGGCTGAACCACTATCTGGCCGATAAAGCCGGCGTGATGGCCGCAATGAAGCAAAAGACCGGGCTTAAATAACGCTACTTAACCGTGCTGTCGAACAGTTTTACGCCGGCAGCACGAGTCACTTTCATTAGCGTCGTCAGCGTTGGGTTGCCGTTGTCAGATAAGGTTCGGTATAACTGTTGGCGGGACAGACCGGATTTGGCAGCAATTTCACCTATGCCACCGCGGGATTCGATAACACGTCTTAGCGCGATTAAGTATGCAGGGATTCCCTGGTCTTCATAAATCTCATCCAACGCAACCTGCAGATATAGCTGAGCGTAGGAAGGGTTTTCGCGAAGCATTTTTACGACGGCTTCATCGTGACTGACGGAGCTAGAGAATTTTCGTTCGCTTTTGCTCATCGGATTTCTCCTTTTGATGGTCATTCCAGTAATCAATTGCCAGTTTCACATCGGTCCTTTGACTCTTTTTGTCACCCCCAATCAGCAACAATAGGATCTCCCGATGTTGTACTGCAAAATAGATTCGATATCCGGGACCACAATCAATTTTCAATTCCCAGATACCATCTCTGAGATACCGGTAATCGCCGAAGTTCCCTTTCTCTGCACGGTCAATTCGCAAAAGAATCCGAAACACTAATTCCGGATCCTTTCGCTTCATCTTCGCTACCCACTCCTCAAATGGCACTTTTCCGTCACGGGTACGGTAGCGTTCAACAACGTAGTCCCTGTCCATGATTCTATCCCTGGAAAAACGTTTTGTCTTTTATAAAAGACAAAATTTCTAAACGATCATCAACTCCAGCTTCTCCCGCAATGCCCCTTCCAGCGGCAGAGCCTTCTGGGTTTTCAGATCGATACAGACAAAGGTGATCAGTGCATCAGCCACCACCTGCCCTTCAGGATCGAGCGTCACCACCTGGCTTAATACACCACTCTTGCCGTTGAGCTGTTGCACCTGACTGGTCACCGTGAGCACATCGCCCAGCACGGCCGGGCGGCGGTAGTTGATGTTGATATTGACGACCACGAACGCGATGTTATGCGCGCTCAACCACTGAAAGCTTTCGCTGTTTTCCAGCCCGTCCCAGCGCGCTTCTTCAAGGAACTCAAGATAGCGGGCATTGTTAACGTGCTGGTAAACATCAAGGTGGTAACCGCGTACTTTGATTTTTGTCTGCATAGCGCAATAGCCTTTACTGTTGTTATAGGATCAGAGGTCATAACTGGTATGACCTCTTTATCCTGGCAAATTATCGCCGCAGTGCAAGTAATTGTGAGATTACAACGTCAGGTGTGAGAGGTTACGCTCCACCAGCGCGCTGCCCATGCCCGGCACCTGTTTGAGGTCGTCGACAGTTTTGAAAGGACCATACTCTTCGCGGTAGCTGACGATGGCCTGTGCTTTTTTCAGGCCGACACCGTTCAATGCGCGGGCGAGATCTTCCGCAGAGGCCGAATTGATACTGACCCGCGTACCGTCATCATCCGCCGTTTTACCGGCATCAGCCGCTTTGGATTGCCCTTGCACTGACGCTGAGGCGTCAGACTTGCTCTGCACCGTCTGTGCTTTGGCTGCGGGCGTCGCGGCCAGCGCGCTCGTGGTCATCCCGGTGGTGGCAATAGCCAGCGCAATTAACAGTGATTTGATTCCACATTTCATGCTGTTTTCTCCTTGTTTGTTGACAGCCACGTCACGATAGCCGCCCGGAAAAACAGCTACAAACAGCAGATTGCAGAAATGGAAAAGGCCGCGAAAGCGGCCTTTAGTTTTTGCAGAGCGTTACGAAAATCTGCGAGCAGAGACGTAATTATTGCTGCTGAGTCATCACATCGCCCAGCTTGATTTTGGCATCTTTACGCAGGTTGCTCATCATGGCTTCGAAAGCAATCTGAGCATTGTTCTGGGTAATGCCCTGAACCATCGCCTTCTTCTGCGCTGCTGGCAGGGTACCGGCTTTTACTTCGTCCAGCGCCAGCAGAACAACGTTACCCTGCATATCGGTGGTGGTGCCGAAGCTTGGTTTGTCCTTCGCAGGCAGAGTCAGGCCAAACGCAGCCTGGCTGATGGGGTCCTGACCGGTACGGCTCAGCGTTTTCGCTTCACCGAAGCTCAGGCCTGCCGCTTTCAGCGCATCGTCTTTGCCCGCTTTCAGATCAGCCAGAATCTTCTCAGCATCCAGTTTCGCCTGCTGTTCCGCTTTGTTGTGCTTAACCTGAGCGGCAACCTGATCCTTCACTTCTGCCAGCGGTTTGACCGCTTCCGGCTTGTGCTCGCTGACGCGCAGCACGAACGCACGGTCACCGTCGACGGTAATGATGTCAGAGTTGCTGCCTGGCGTGCCGTTCTCGCCCACCAGACCACCGTTAAAGATGGCGTCTGAAACCGGTTTAAAGTTCAGCTCTTCCGGCAGGTTGTCACGACCAAACCAGCCCGTCTCAACCGCTTTCACCCCAGCAGCCTGCTCAGCACCCGCCAGCGATTCGTTGTCGTTGCTGGCGGCATCGCTCACCTTCTGTTGAAGTGCGTAGTAGGCATCCAGCGCTTTTTCCTGTTTCACTTTCGCCGCGATATCATCACGAACGTCAGCCAGCGGCTTGGTTTTCGCCGCGGTGATGTCGTCCAGACGCGCGACCAGGAAACCAACGGAAGACTTAATGACACCAGAAAGCTGGCCTTTCTCTTTCAGACCCGCATTTTTTAGTTCGTCCGGCGTGGTTGCGTCTTCCAGCCAGCCCATATCACCGCCGTTTTTGGCAGAGATAATATCGGTGGATTTTGCTTTCGCGAGGGTGGCGAAATCAGCCCCTTTATTCAGCTCATCCAGTACCGCTTTGGCGTCAGCCTCGGTTTTAGTCTGAATCACGCTGTAGCGGTTACGCTGCGGCTGAGTGAACTGATCCTGATGCTGATCGTAGTAAGACTGAATTTCTGTATCAGACGCCGTTTCCTGCAGCCCGGCAGCATCCAGCTTGATGTAGCTCACGCGGAACTGCTCTGGAGAAACGAAGGTATTTTTGTTCTGCTCGTACCAGGCGTTCAGTTCCGCGTCGCTGACCTGCTGTTTGGCCGCCAGGGCGTTAACATCAATGGTCGCTTCACGGACAACGCGCTGCTGCGCCACCAGCGCGGCCAGCTCTTCCGTCTCACCTTTGAGCATGAAATCGGTGCCCACAACGGCATTGATAAGCTGCTGAGTGGTCAGCTGGTTACGCAGCGCCTGAGCGTATTGGTCTGCCGTCATGCCCATCTGGTTGACGATGCTATTGTAACGTGCGTTGTCGAATTTACCGTTTGACTGGAATGCCTGAGTGGCGAAGATCGCTTTTTTCACCTGCTCATCGCTGATGCCAAGACCCAGCTTTTTGGCATACTGATCCAGTAACGCTTCGTCGATAAGACGGTTCAGCGTCTGTTGGCGCAGGGTCTTCATATACCCTTCATTCGCCGCCAGTTCAGAGAATTGGTCGCCCAGCTGTTGCTGCATACGGTTACGTTCACCGGCAAAAGCATTCTCGAACTGACCACGGCTGATCTCCTGGCCATTCACTTTTGCGGCATAGTTCGCGCCACCGCCAATAAGGTAACTGCTCACGCCGGTCAATATGAACGACACGATAATGATACCGAAAATAATCTTGAGCACGAGACTGTTAGCAGCCGTGCGTAAGCTGTCCATCATGGTGTAACAACACTCCGCTGTAGGTGACTGGTTACCTGACGCTGACGGAAAATCCTGCCCGTCGCGCGTAAAGGCGTATTGTGACAAGAAAACGGGGCGATTGTCAGCCCACAACTCGCATAAACTCGCACAAATCAGGTCTGGACAAACAAAAAAGGCACATCAAATGATGCGCCCTTGTACTTTCCGGCTTCCCTGAAACGGGAAAGCAATCAATTTACTGCGTCTTTCAGCGCTTTACCTGCACGGAAACCCGGCACTTTAGCAGCAGCAATGGTGATCTCTTTACCGGTCTGAGGGTTGCGGCCAGTACGGGCAGCACGCTCTTTAACAGCAAAAGTACCGAAGCCTACCAGTGCAACGTCGTCTCCAGCCTGCAGAGATTCAGTAACAGAAGCAATTAATGCATCTAACGCACGTCCAGCTGCAGCTTTAGAAATATCAGCACCAGCAGCAATTTTGTCAATCAGTTGAGATTTATTCACTGTTCTCTTCCTCTCTTTATAATTTATATCGCGTCTGAGTCCTTCACAACGCGACCGCGCAGCAGTTATATCAGGCCTGCCATGACCTTACAACACCCGTTGTTGATGGCTGACCTAATCAGCAATCTAAATTAGCTATACAAAAAAAGGCTGGCAAGTGCGAAATGCCTTACCAGCCTTGTTTTTATTGACGCTCTTTGCGCGAGGTCACTATTTTGCGGTTACAACCTGCATTCCGGACGGTTCATTCTGCAATGCGAGAGTAAGAACTTCCTCAATTCGCTTAACAGGATGAATCTGCAGATCGGCAATTACGTTGTCCGGAATCTCTTCCAGATCGCGTTTATTCTCGTAAGGAATCAATACGGTTTTGATCCCACCACGGTGTGCCGCCAGCAGTTTTTCTTTTAACCCGCCGATAGGCAGAACCTGACCACGCAGGGTGATTTCACCGGTCATTGCCACATCAGCGCGTACCGGGTTGCCTGTCAGACAGGAGACCAGCGCCGTACACATGGCAATACCCGCGCTTGGACCATCTTTCGGCGTCGCCCCTTCCGGGACGTGAACGTGGATGTCGCGTTTTTCGTAGAAATCCGGGTTAATACCCAGTTTTTCCGCGCGCGCGCGCACCACGGTCAGCGCCGCCTGAATGGACTCCTGCATCACTTCACCCAGCGAGCCGGTGTAGGTCAGCTTGCCTTTACCCGGCACGCAGGCGGTTTCGATGGTCAGCAGATCGCCGCCCACTTCCGTCCATGCCAGACCGGTCACCTGGCCTACGCGGTTTTCGTTATCCGCACGGCCATAGTCAAAGCGCTGAACGCCCAGGTAGGCATGCAGATTGTCGCCGTTGATCACAATGTGTTTCAGGCTCTTATCCAGCAGCAGCTGTTTCACCGCCTTGCGGCACAATTTAGAGATTTCACGCTCAAGGCTACGCACGCCCGCTTCACGGGTGTAATAGCGAATGATGCCGATAATCGCGCTGTCCTCGACGGTCAGCTCGTTGGCCTTCAGTGCGTTACGCTCAATCTGTTTCGGCAGCAGGTGCTGTTTCGCGATATTCAGCTTCTCGTCTTCGGTGTAACCGGAGAGGCGGATCACTTCCATACGGTCCAGCAGCGGGGCCGGTATGTTCATGGAGTTGGAGGTTGCCACGAACATCACATCGCTCAGGTCGTAGTCCACTTCCAGGTAGTGATCGCTGAACGCCACGTTCTGTTCAGGATCAAGCACTTCCAGCAGTGCAGAGGCCGGATCGCCACGCATGTCCGAAGACATTTTGTCGATCTCATCAAGCAGGAACAGCGGGTTTTTAACGCCCACTTTCGCCATCTTCTGGATCAGTTTACCCGGCATAGAACCGATGTAGGTACGACGGTGACCGCGGATTTCCGCTTCATCGCGTACGCCACCCAGCGCCATACGGATATACTTACGTCCGGTCGCTTTGGCGATGGACTGTCCCAGAGAGGTTTTACCCACCCCCGGCGGTCCTACCAGACACAGAATTGGGCCTTTGATTTTGTTTACACGGCTTTGTACCGCGAGGTACTCAAGAATGCGGTCTTTCACGCGTTCCAGGCCGTAGTGGTCGGTATCCAGGATCTCCTGCGCCTGACGCAGGTCTTTTTTGACCTTGCTGCGGGCGTTCCACGGAACCTGCACCATCCACTCAATGTAGCCGCGTACGACGGTTGCTTCAGCCGACATTGGAGACATCATTTTCAGCTTCTGCAGTTCTGCTTCGGCTTTCTCTTTCGCCTCTTTCGGCATCTTCGCCGCGTCGATTTTGCGCTTCAGCGCTTCGTTTTCATCCGGCGCGTCGTCCATCTCGCCGAGCTCTTTCTGAATCGCTTTCATTTGCTCATTCAGATAGTACTCACGCTGAGATTTCTCCATCTGCTTTTTGACGCGGTTGCGAATACGTTTCTCAACCTGCAGCAGATCGATTTCAGACTCCATCATCGCCATCAGGTATTCCAGACGTTCGTTAACGTCGGACATTTCCAGCACGGACTGTTTGTCAGCCAGCTTCAGCGGCATGTGTGCTGCGATGGTGTCCGCCAGACGCGCAGGATCGTCGATGCTGTTCAGCGACGTCAGCACTTCTGGTGGGATTTTTTTATTCAGCTTGATATAGCCTTCAAACTGGCTAATTGCGGTGCGCACCAGCACTTCCTGCTCGCGCTCATCAAGCTCAGGCGAATCAAGGTACTCTGCCTTGGCAGAGAAGTGTTCGCCGTCATCTGACAGAGTGGTAATACGCGCACGCTGCAGCCCTTCGACCAGCACCTTCACGGTGCCGTCAGGCAGCTTCAGCATCTGCAAAATAGAGGCCACGGTCCCGACGGTGAAAAGATCGTTTACACCCGGCTCATCCGTCGATGCTTCTTTCTGTGCCACCAGCATGATTTTTTTATCATGATCCATGGCGGCTTCGAGGCAACGGATAGATTTTTCCCGCCCTACAAACAAGGGTATGACCATGTGCGGATAAACCACCACATCGCGCAACGGCAATACGGGGATTTCAATGCGTTCAGAACGCTCAGGATTCATAGAGCTCTCTCTTAGTTTAGTGTCCGCCAGGTAAGCTGGTCATGTCACTGTACTTCACATAACCATTAACATGTATCCAGTATATGGGGATGTTTCCCACACATTCAACGCTATGAATACGGAAAAAGTAAAGGGGAGATAAAATCCCCCCTTTTTAATTAACTGCTTGTATGATTTGGTGAATTATTCGCCAGATGCCTGCTGGGCTTCCGGTTTACCGTAAATCAGCAGCGGCTTGGTTTGGCCGCTGATTACGGACTCGTCGATAACCACTTTCTCAACATCTTCCATCGACGGCAGATCGTACATGGTGTCGAGCAGCGCCGCTTCAACGATTGAACGCAGACCACGCGCACCGGTTTTACGGATCATCGCTTTCTTAGCAATCGCATCAAGCGCTTCGTCACGGAATTCCAGGTCAACCCCTTCCAGATTGAACAGCGCCTGGTACTGCTTGGTCAGCGCATTTTTCGGCTCTTTCAGGATCTGAATCAGCGCCTCTTCACTCAGCTCATTCAGCGTTGCCACAACGGGCAGACGGCCAATGAACTCAGGAATCAGACCGAATTTGATCAGATCTTCAGGTTCAACCTGCGAAAGCAGTTCACCTTCGTTCGGTTTTTCGGACGAGGCTTTTACCGTCGCGCCGAAACCAATGCCGGAGCCGGTTTCAACACGGTGGGAAATGACTTTATCCAGACCGGCAAACGCACCGCCACAGATGAACAGGATCTTGGAAGTATCAACCTGCAGGAACTCCTGCTGAGGATGCTTACGCCCCCCCTGCGGTGGAACGGCGGCAACCGTACCTTCGATCAGCTTCAGCAGCGCCTGCTGCACGCCTTCACCCGACACGTCGCGGGTGATGGACGGGTTGTCTGATTTACGGGAGATCTTGTCGATCTCATCAATATAAACAATGCCGCGCTGTGCTTTCTGTACGTCGTAATCGCACTTCTGCAGCAGTTTCTGAATGATGTTCTCAACGTCTTCACCCACATAACCGGCTTCGGTCAGGGTTGTGGCATCGGCCATGGTAAACGGAACATCCAGCAGGCGCGCCAGGGTTTCCGCCAGCAACGTTTTACCGGAACCCGTCGGTCCGATGAGCAGGATGTTACTTTTACCCAGTTCTACGCCATTACTGGTGTCGCCGTTACGCAGACGTTTGTAGTGGTTATATACCGCTACCGCCAGCACTTTCTTCGCCTGCTCTTGTCCGATGACATAGTCGTCAAGGTGATGACGAATTTCATGCGGCGTTGGCAATGCGCTACGCTCACGGTGCGGCGCAACTTCTTTAATCTCTTCGCGAATGATGTCGTTACATAAATCAACACATTCGTCGCAGATATACACGGACGGCCCGGCAATCAGTTTACGCACTTCATGCTGGCTTTTGCCGCAAAAAGAGCAGTACAGCAGTTTGCCCGAACCATCTTTGCGTTTATCTGTCATGAGTCCAAACCTCTTTTTAAGTTCTTTGTGCCGCACATGACGACGCAAATGCCATTCTAAGACGCGTACTGCTTAAAGCAGCGTGCCGCCCTACCTTAGTATAGCGGCACACTCGCGTCGCGGGCATCAATTACGATGGGTCAATACGGAGTCGACTAAGCCGTACTCAACTGCCTCTGGAGCAGAGAGGAAGCGATCGCGCTCGGTATCGCGCTCGATCTGCTCGAGAGATTGACCTGTATGCTGCGCCATAAGTTCATTCATGCGCGCTTTTACTTTCAGAATTTCGCGGGCGTGGATTTCGATATCCGTCGCCTGCCCCTGGTAACCACCCAGCGGCTGGTGAATCATCACACGGGAGTTAGGCAGGCAGAAACGCTTACCTTTCGCCCCTGCGGTTAACAGGAAGGCACCCATGGATGCAGCCTGACCCATACAGATCGTGCTGACATCTGGCTTGATGAATTGCATGGTGTCATAAATGGACATACCCGCCGTAATCACACCGCCTGGCGAGTTGATGTACAGGTAAATGTCTTTTTCCGGGTTTTCCGCTTCCAGGAACAGCATCTGCGCTACGATCAGGTTAGCCATATGGTCTTCTACCTGGCCGGTCAGAAAGATAACGCGTTCCTTGAGCAGACGGGAATAGATATCGAAAGAACGCTCACCACGTGAGGTCTGTTCAATAACCATTGGCACCAGCGCCATATGGGGTGCAAAGTTATCTCGTTCGCCACTGTATGACATTTCCGTCTCCTGGTTCAAAATTGAAAACACCTGCTGTACTGATTGTAACCTTATGGACGGATTATCAGCCAGTCTCAATCATCGTGATTACATACTTATGGGGTTCGCCACGCCCTATTTCAAGCATAACAACCTTTTGTTGTAACGCTAACACTGAAAGGGCGTTTTAGCACCCTTCCAGGACTAAAGCTGCGATAAAAAAAACCCGTCGCCGGAGGGCAACGGGTTTTTTGGTCAAACTTTAAACCGTTAGGGCGTTATTACGCCTGCTGGTTCATCAGTTCGTTGAAAGAGGTCGCTTTTTCGGTCACTTTCGCTTTCGCCAGAACCGCTTCAACAGCCTGCTCTTCCAGTGCGACGTTGCGCATGTTGTCCATCAGCTCTTTGTTCTTACCGTAGAACTCGATCACTTCTGATGGATCTTCGTATGCGGAAGCCATCTCTTCGATCAGGCCTTTCACGCGCTCTTCGTCAGCTTTCAGCTCGTGGGTACGAATCACTTCGCCCAGCAGCAGGCCAACAACAACGCGACGTTTCGCTTGCTCTTCAAACAGCTCGCGTGGCAGTTCCATCGCTTGCTGCTGGTTGCCACCGAAACGCTGTGCAGCCTGACGGCGCAGCACGTCGATTTCGCTGTCGATCAGGGCTGCAGGAACGTCGATGTCGTTCGCTTTCACCAGACCTTCAATCGCCTGAGATTTCACACGGTTACGCACAGCACCGTTCAGCTCGCGCTCCATGTTCTTACGCACTTCGGTACGCAGGCCAGCAACTGAACCATCTTCCACGCCGAAACGCTTGATGAATTCTTCAGTCAGTTCTGGCAGTTCGCGCTCTTCCACTTTCTTCAGGTTGATCACGAACTTCGCTGCTTTACCTTTCAGGTTTTCAGCGTGGTATTCTTCAGGGAAGGTCACGTCGATAGTGAACTCTTCGCCAGCCTTGTGGCCTTTGATACCGTCTTCGAAGCCTGGGATCATACGACCCTGGCCCATTGCCAGTACGAAGTCAGACGCTTTGCCGCCTTCGAACTCTTCGCCGTCTACAGAACCGGTGAAGTCGATGGTCACACGGTCTTCCGCGTCAACAGCGCCTTCTTTCTCTTTCCAGTTCGCCTGCTGCTTGCGCAGGGTGTCCAGCATGCCGTCAACATCTTCGTCAGTCACGGAGACAATCGGTTTTTCAACTTCGATAGATTCCAGACCTTTCAGCTCAACTTCCGGGTACACTTCGAACTCTACGGAGTAAGTGAAGTCTTCGCCCAGTTTGTATTCGCCTGGAACGTAGTTTGGCGCGCCGGCCGGATTGATTTTTTCTTTGATGATCGCATCAATAAAGTTGCGGCTCATCAGTTCACCCAGCACATCCTGACGCACAGAGGCGCCATAACGCTGAGCAACAACATTCATTGGAACTTTGCCCTTACGGAAGCCGTCAATACGTACTTTTTTTGCTACGTTGACCAGCTCGCTTTTCACAGCAGTTTCGATGCTGTCAGCAGCGATAGTAATCGTTACACGGCGGCCAAGGCCTTGAGTGGTTTCAACTGAAACTTGCATCTTGTTACCTCAAAAAAATCACAGTGCTCGGTCAACTCTGAATCTGTCTGTTATACCGGGATGCTCTCTTAGTGCAGATTCACATTCCCTGTCGCCAGAATCATCCCGAAGACATTCAATAAGACGCGGCATTATAGCGGCATCACTTAGGTGAGTCGAGAACGGTTGGGGCATGTTGCTGCGGCTTTTTTCACACTTTAAGGCTATTTTTAGCCTTAAAATCGCTCCATCCGCTCAAAACTCAGACAAAACAAAACGGCCCGGAGGCCGTTTTGAGGAAATCTGTAAGCAACATACTGGAAAAGCTCCAGCCGTTGCAAATCCGATTTATCAGGCGATGGTGCCTGCACCGCGACACGGCGGTGATGCGAAAACCGTATCCTGCAAGCCTTCCCATTCCTTAATGGTGTAGGTATGCAGTGCCAGCGCATGCACGGTGGTGGAGAGTTCTTCCGTCAAGGTGCTGTAGATCAAGCGGTGTCGGTTCAGGAAACGTTCTCCCGTGAAGCGATCGCTAACCAGAACCACTTTAAAGTGGCTTTCAGAACCTGCCGGCACGTTATGACGATAGCTCTCGTCGACGACTTCGAGGAACACAGGGTTGAACGCTGCCCTTAATTTATCTTCTATCTGCTCACGTATCATCATGAAATTACTCCTCCGACAACGCCAGGATGTCACCCATCCCTTTAAATGTTAGCCGCTTTTACCGTTTCCATTACACCTTGACAACAAATATTTAGCTTTCGTCTGATTTTCTCATTCAAACGAATGAAGTTCATTGCGAGACTCATACCTTTCGTCATTCGCGAGAGGAGAAAATGGGTGAGTTGGTCAGTTTTCGGACAAGGCGATGAATTTACATGCGTTGACCACTTCCCCTGGCCGTTAGCGATGTTATGATGGCGGCAATTTTCCTCTCTATTATGCTTACGATTCGTTGAGAACCTGAAAATGTTAAAAAAACTCTTCTTTCCGTTGGTAGCCCTTTTTATGCTGGCAGGCTGTGCAACCCCGCCTACCACCATTGATGTCTCACCAAAAATTACGCTGCCTCAACAGGATCCAAGCCTGATGGGCGTCACCGTGAGCATTAACGGTGCCGATCAGCGTCAGGACCAGGCTCTGGCAAAAGTGACCCGCGATAACCAGCAGGTAACCCTGACCGCGTCCCGCGACCTGCGTTTCCTGCTGCAGGAAGTGCTTGAGAAGCAAATGACCGCTCGCGGCTATATGATTGGCCCAAGCGGTGCGGTTGATCTGCAGATCATCGTTAACAACCTGTACGCAGACGTGTCTCAGGGCAACGTGCGTTACAACATCGCGACCAAAGCAGATATCGCCATCATTGCTACCGCGAAAAACGGTAATAAGATGACCAAAAACTACCGTGCGAGCTACTCTGTCGAAGGCGCGTTCCAGGCATCGAATAAAAATATTGCTGATGCGGTTAACAGCGTGCTGACGGATACCATTTCCGACATGGCGCAGGACACCAGCATCCACGACTTCATCAAGCAGAACGCACGTTAATCCTGCCGACTGACCCGGTGCTTCACCGGGTCAGTTCATAAGAACATGTCCAGCCATTACTTACGCATTTTCCAGCAACCGAAATCAGCGATTCTGCTGATCCTCGGCTTTGCCTCGGGTTTACCTCTCGCGCTCACCTCCGGCACGCTTCAGGCGTGGATGACGGTCGAAAATATCGATCTCAAAACCATCGGTTTCTTCTCCCTTGTCGGTCAGGCCTATGTCTTTAAGTTCCTGTGGTCTCCGGTCATGGATCGCTACACGCCACCTTTCCTGGGACGTCGTCGCGGCTGGTTAGTGATGACGCAAGTCTTGCTGCTGCTGGCCATTGCGGCGATGGGTTTTCTTGAGCCGACCACACAGCTTCGCTGGATGGCCGCACTTGCGGTCGTGATTGCCTTCTGTTCCGCCTCCCAGGATATTGTCTTTGACGCCTGGAAGACGGACGTTTTGCCTGCGGAAGAGCGCGGCGCCGGTGCCGCGATCAGCGTGCTGGGCTATCGCCTCGGGATGCTGGTCTCCGGGGGACTGGCACTGTGGCTGGCTGACCGTTACCTCGGCTGGCAGGGTATGTACTGGCTGATGGCCGCCCTGCTTATCCCGTGCATTATCGCGACGATCTTTGCTCCCGAACCGAGCGATGTCATTCCGGTCCCCCGCTCGCTGGAGCAGGCCGTGGCCGAACCGCTGCGCGACTTTTTTGGTCGCAACAATGCCTGGCTGATCCTGCTGCTCATCGTCCTTTATAAGCTGGGGGATGCGTTCGCCATGAGCCTGACCACCACCTTCCTGATACGCGGTGTCGGTTTTGATGCCGGTGAAGTGGGTGTGGTAAACAAAACGCTGGGACTGTTTGCGACGATTGTGGGCGCGCTGTATGGCGGCGTGCTGATGCAGCGCCTGACCCTGTTTCGCGCACTGCTGATTTTCGGCATCCTTCAGGGAGCCTCTAACGCGGGCTACTGGCTGCTGTCGATTACCGATAAACATATGATCAGCATGGCCGCGGCGGTGTTCTTCGAGAACCTCTGCGGCGGCATGGGCACCGCGGCATTTGTTGCCCTGTTGATGACGCTTTGCAATAAATCATTTTCCGCTACGCAGTTTGCGTTGCTCTCGGCGCTCTCTGCCGTGGGTCGCGTGTACGTTGGACCGATTGCGGGCTGGTTCGTGGAAGCCCACGGCTGGCCAACGTTTTATCTCTTCTCTGTCGTGGCTGCCGTGCCGGGAATTTTATTGCTGCTGGTCTGCCGTCAGACGCTGGAATATACGCAGCGGACCGAACACTTTATGCCGCGCACCGAATATCATACCGCCTACCGTTTTGCGTTACGTCTGTTAATGGTGGGCTGCGTTGCTCTGGCACTCTGGCTTGTGGTGCTGATTATTAACGCCAGCACGTCACTGGCACTCCCGTTCGAAGCGCTTCTTCTGGACGCGGGCGCCCTGCTGGCTATTGCCGGGATCCTGACCGGGGGTCTGCTCGATTTCATGGCGTTGCGTAAAACGCAGATGACCTGAAGAAAAATGCGAAAGGTTATTTCCCGTTGTAATCACTAACTGAAATTATAACGGCGAAATAGCCAGCCCCCCCAAAAAAATATTTGTTGTTTTGTGCGGGATAGGATTTGGAAATTATTGGCTCCAGTTCCAAAACGCTATTTTTCATTAAACGATTCAGCATCCGATAGTTTGATTTTTCGTTTTTTAGATGTCTTTTTATTGATAATTAATTGTTAATTTTTTGTTTATTTTTAACAATGGTTATACCAATTGCCCCTTTTAGGGTATGCTTGGGGGTCCTTTCGTTATAAAGCCCACGCCATGCGGCTTCTGTCATAAAAACCGACATAATTTGCAACACTTGTGACACGTGCGGCAGAACCCGGTAACACCTTCCTGACACAGGCCTAATGATGTTTACAGTAATGTAACCTTCCCGTAAAATGCCCGCACACTTTAAACGCCACCAGACTCCGTGGAATTGAGGTCGTTAAATGAGACTCGGGAAATACAATAAAAGTTTGGGATGGTTGTCATTATTCGCGGGCACTGTATTACTCAGTGGCTGCGATTCTGCACTACTAGACCCCAAAGGACAGATTGGACTGGAACAACGTTCACTGATACTGACGGCTTTTGGCCTGATGTTGATTGTGGTTATTCCTGCCATTTTGATGGCTGTTGGTTTCGCCTGGAAGTATCGTGCGAGCAATAAAGATGCGAAGTATAGCCCTAACTGGTCACACTCCAATAAAGTGGAAGCTGTGGTCTGGACGGTACCTATTCTGATCATCCTGTTCCTTGCCGTACTGACCTGGAAAACCACTCACGCACTTGAGCCAAGCAAACCACTGGTTCACGATGAGAAACCTATTACCATTGAAGTGGTCTCCATGGACTGGAAATGGTTCTTCATCTATCCAGAGCAGGGTATTGCTACCGTGAATGAAATCGCCTTCCCGGCGAACACTCCGGTTCAGTTCAAAGTGACCTCCAACTCCGTAATGAACTCCTTCTTCATCCCACGTCTGGGTAGCCAGATCTACGCGATGGCCGGTATGCAGACTAACCTGCATCTGATCGCGAATGAAGCAGGCACCTATGATGGTATCTCCGCCAGCTATAGCGGCCCGGGCTTCTCAGGTATGAAGTTCAAAGCTATTGCAACGCCAGACCGTGCCGCTTTCGACCAGTGGGTTGAAAAAGCGAAGCAGTCTCCAAACACCATGTCTGACATGGCGGCGTTCGAAAAAGTGGCTGCACCTAGCGAATACAACAAGGTGGAGTACTTCTCTAATGTGAAACCTGATTTGTTCAAAGATGTCATTGGCAAATTTATGGATCACGGCAAGAGCATGGACATGACCCAGCCTGAAGGCGAGCACAGCGCGCATGAAGGTATGGAAGGCATGGACATGAGCCACGCGGAAACCGCTCACTAAGGGGCCGAGGAAGAAAATGTTCGGAAAATTGACACTGGATGCAGTGCCCTACCATGAACCGATTATCGTGGTTACGGTGGCTGCAATTATCATTGGTGGCGCGGCCTTACTGGCCCTGATCACTTACTTCGGTAAGTGGAGCTACCTGTGGAACGAGTGGCTGACTTCGGTTGACCACAAAAAACTCGGTATCATGTACTGCATCGTCGGTATCGTCATGTTAATTCGTGGCTTTGCGGATGCGATCATGATGCGTAGCCAGCAAGCACTCGCTTCTGCGGGTGAAGCCGGCTTCCTGCCGCCGCACCACTACGATCAGATCTTTACCGCTCACGGCGTTATCATGATCTTCTTCGTAGCGATGCCGCTGGTTATCGGTCTGATGAACGTGGTCGTTCCGCTGCAAATCGGCGCGCGCGACGTGGCGTTCCCGTTCCTGAACAACCTGAGCTTCTGGTTCACGGTTGTCGGCGTTATCCTGGTTAACCTGTCACTGGGTGTGGGCGAATTCGCGCAGACCGGCTGGCTGGCATACCCGCCGCTATCAGGAATTGAGTACAGTCCGGGCGTTGGCGTTGACTACTGGATCTGGGCGCTTCAGCTCTCCGGTGTCGGTACCACCCTGACCGGTATCAACTTCTTCGTGACCATTATCAAGATGCGTGCCCCTGGCATGACCATGTTCAAGATGCCGGTATTTACCTGGGCATCTCTGTGCGCCAACATCCTGATTATTGCCTCTTTCCCAATTCTGACCGTCACCATCGCGCTGCTGACCCTGGACCGCTACCTGGGCACCCATTTCTTCACGAATGATATGGGTGGCAACATGATGATGTACATCAACCTGATTTGGGCCTGGGGTCACCCGGAAGTGTACATCCTGGTTCTGCCTGTCTTCGGTGTGTTCTCCGAAATCGCGGCAACCTTCTCGCGTAAACGTCTGTTTGGTTACACCTCTCTGGTGTGGGCAACCGTGTGTATTACCGTTCTGTCGTTCATCGTTTGGCTGCACCACTTCTTCACCATGGGTGCGGGCGCGAACGTAAACGCCTTCTTCGGTATCACTACTATGATTATCGCCATCCCGACCGGGGTGAAGATCTTCAACTGGCTGTTCACCATGTACCAGGGCCGTATCGTGTTCCACTCAGCGATGCTGTGGACCATCGGCTTCATCGTGACCTTCTCCGTAGGTGGGATGACCGGTGTACTGCTGGCGGTACCAGGTGCTGACTTCGTTCTGCACAACAGTCTGTTCCTGATTGCGCACTTCCATAACGTTATCATCGGTGGCGTGGTCTTCGGCTGCTTCGCGGGCGTAACCTACTGGTGGCCAAAAGCGTTCGGCTTCACGCTGAACGAGAAATGGGGTAAACGCGCGTTCTGGTTCTGGATCATCGGCTTCTTCGTGGCATTTATGCCGCTGTACGTGCTGGGCTTCATGGGTATGACCCGTCGTCTGAGCCAGCAGATCGATCCGCAGTTCCACCCAATGCTGATGGTTGCAGCGGGCGGTGCGGTGCTGATTGCCTGCGGTATCGCGTCTCAGCTGATTCAGTTCTACGTGTCTATTCGCGACCGCGATCAGAACCGTGACCTGACCGGTGACCCATGGGGTGGCCGTACGCTGGAGTGGGCGACCTCTTCTCCACCGCCTTTCTATAACTTTGCCATCGTGCCGCAGGTTCATGAACGCGACGCATTCTGGGAAATGAAAGAAAAAGGTGAAGCGTACAAGCAACCTGCTCATTACGAAGAGATCCATATGCCGAAAAACAGCGGTGCGGGCATTGTCATTGCCGCCTTCGCTACGGTATTTGGTTTCGCAATGATCTGGCACATCTGGTGGATGGCGATTGTTGGCTTCGCTGGCATCGTAATCAGCTGGATTGTGAAGAGCTTTGACGAGGACGTGGACTACTACGTACCAGTCCGTGAAGTTGAAAAGCTGGAAAATCAGCATTTCGACGAGATTTCTAAAGCGGGGCTGAAAAATGGCAACTGATACTCTGGCGCACTCAACTGCCCACGCGCATGAACATGCGCACCACGATACAGGACCGACCAAAGTCTTCGGTTTCTGGATCTACCTGATGAGCGACTGCATTCTGTTCTGCTGTCTGTTCGCGACCTATGCCGTTCTGGTGAACGGCACAGCGGGCGGCCCGACCGGCAAGGACATCTTTGAACTGCCGTTCGTTCTGGTTGAAACCGCACTGCTGTTATTCAGCTCTATCACCTACGGCATGGCGGCTATCGCCATGTACAAAAACAACAAGAGCCAGGTTGTCTCCTGGCTGGCGTTGACCTGGCTGTTTGGTGCTGGATTTATCGGGATGGAAATCTATGAATTCCATCACCTGATTATGGAAGGCTTTGGTCCGGATCGCAGTGGCTTCCTGTCCGCGTTCTTCGCGCTGGTCGGTACCCACGGTCTGCACGTGACCTCGGGTCTGATCTGGATGGCAGTACTGATGTTCCAGATCTCCCGTCGCGGCCTGACCAGCACTAACCGTACCCGTATCCTGTGCCTGAGCCTGTTCTGGCACTTCCTGGACGTGGTGTGGATCTGTGTGTTCTCTGTTGTCTATCTGATGGGGGCGATGTAATGAGTCATTCTAACGATCATGGCGCTTCCCATGGCAGCGTAAAAACCTACATGACAGGTTTCATCCTGTCGATCATCCTGACGGTGATCCCGTTCTGGATGGTGATGAGCGGTTCTGCGTCTAAACCGGTTATCCTGGGAGCAATCCTGGTGACCGCGGTGATTCAGATTCTGGTGCATCTGGTTTGCTTCCTGCACATGAACACCAAGTCCGATGAAGGCTGGAACATGACGGCCTTTATCTTTACCGTGATTATCATCGCTATCCTGGTAGTCGGTTCCATCTGGATTATGTGGAACCTCAACTACAACATGATGGTTCACTAAGAGCGGCGAGTATGTTTAAGCAATACCTGCAAGTAACGAAACCAGGCATCATCTTTGGCAACCTGATCTCCGTGATCGGAGGGTTCCTGCTGGCCTCTAAAGGCAGCATTGATTACGCCCTCTTTATTTACACGCTGGTCGGTGTGTCACTGGTTGTTGCGTCCGGTTGTGTATTTAACAACTACATCGACATGGATATCGACAAGAAGATGGAAAGGACCAAAAATCGGGTGCTGGTGAAAGGCCTGATCGCCCCTTCCGTCTCGCTGGTGTACGCCACCTTGCTGGGTATTGCTGGCTTTATGCTGCTGTGGTTTGGTGCTAACCCACTTGCCTGCTGGCTGGGGGTGATGGGGTTCGTGGTCTATGTGGGCGTCTACAGCCTGTATATGAAACGTCACTCCGTCTACGGCACGCTGATTGGTTCTCTCTCCGGCGCTGCGCCGCCGGTGATTGGCTACTGCGCCGTCACGAACGAGTTCGACAGCGGTGCGCTGATCCTGCTGGCTATCTTTAGCCTGTGGCAGATGCCGCACTCCTATGCCATCGCGATTTTCCGCTTTAAGGATTATCAGGCAGCGAACATCCCGGTTCTGCCGGTCGTGAAGGGCATTTCGGTTGCCAAGAACCACATCACGCTTTACATCATCGCCTTTGCCGTAGCAACGCTGATGCTCTCTCTGGGTGGTTACGCCGGGTATAAATATCTGGCGGTAGCGGCTGCAGTGAGCGTCTGGTGGCTTGGCATGGCGCTGCGCGGATACAAAGTGGAAGATGACAAAGTCTGGGCACGTAAGCTGTTTGTGTTCTCCATTGTCGCCATCACTTCTCTGTCCGTGATGATGTCCGTGGATTTCATGGTGCCAGATTCGCACAACCTGCTGACTTACGTCTGGTAAGCGACAACAGGTCAATAAAAGGGTGCTTCGGCACCCTTTTTTATTCACAAAATCAATTAATAACGCATGTAATATTTGTTAAATAAGCCCTTATTTACCCCGCCCCTTCCCCGCACTACACTATGGCCTGCTTTTGAACTGAGGTGGTAATGAACGATTATAAAATGACGCCAGGCGAGCTACGCGCGACCTGGGGCTTAGGGACTGTCTTCTCGCTACGGATGCTCGGCATGTTTATGGTCCTGCCTGTTCTGACCACCTACGGCATGGCGCTGCAGGGGGCGAGCGAGGCATTGATTGGCCTGGCCATTGGCATTTACGGTCTGGCCCAGGCGGTCTTCCAGATCCCGTTTGGCCTGCTCTCTGACCGGGTTGGCCGAAAGCCACTGATTGTCGGTGGCCTGCTTATTTTTGTTCTGGGCAGTGTGATTGCCGCCCTCTCCCACTCCATCTGGGGGATTATTCTTGGCCGCGCCCTTCAGGGCTCCGGCGCGATTGCCGCCGCCGTGATGGCGCTGTTGTCCGATCTCACCCGCGAACAGAACCGGACTAAAGCGATGGCGTTCATCGGCGTTAGCTTTGGCGTCACCTTCGCCATTGCGATGGTATTGGGCCCGATAATCACCCATGCGCTTGGCCTGCACGCGCTGTTCTGGATGATTGCCGTGCTGGCAACCCTCGGTATTGGCTTAACCCTGTGGGTCGTCCCGGACAGCAAAAACCACGTCCTCAACCGTGAATCGGGAATGGTAAAGGGCTGCTTCAGCAAAGTGCTGGTTGAGCCACGCCTGCTGAAGCTTAACTTCGGCATTATGTGTCTGCACATCCTCCTGATGTCGACCTTTGTCGCCCTTCCCGGCCAGCTGGCCGCTGCGGGCTTCCCGGCAGCCGAGCACTGGAAAATCTATCTGGTCACGATGCTGATTTCCTTTGTCTCCGTCGTGCCATTCATTATCTACGCTGAAGTGAAGCGCAAGATGAAGCGCGTCTTTATTGGCTGCGTAGCACTGTTGCTGATAGCTGAGATTGTGCTCTGGGGTGCCGGCCCGCACTTCTGGGAGCTGATTGCCGGCGTGCAGCTGTTCTTCCTGGCGTTTAACCTGATGGAAGCCCTGCTGCCGTCGCTGATCAGCAAAGAGTCCCCTGCCGGTTACAAAGGCACGGCGATGGGCATCTACTCCACCAGCCAGTTCCTCGGCGTGGCCATTGGCGGCTCGCTTGGCGGCTGGGTGGACGGTCTGTTTGACTCTCAAACCGTGTTTCTCGCGGGCGCACTGCTGGCGACAGTCTGGCTGCTGGTCGCCAGTACCATGAAAGAGCCGCGCTACGTGAGCAGCCTGCGGGTAGAAATCCCGGATGATGTTCAGATTAGCGACGCGCTGAAACAGCGTCTGGAAGCAAAAGAGGGTGTGACGGAGGTCCTGATTGTCCCGGAAGAGCGCAGCGCTTACGTCAAGATAGACAGCAAAATGACCAACCGCTTCGAAGTGGAGCAGGCCCTGAAAGCATGAAAAAGCCCGGTTGAACCGGGCTTTTTGCTATTAATCGCGGAAGTTTTTAAACTGGAACGGTTGTCCCAGATCGCCGCCTCGCACCAGCGCCATCACGGACTGCAGGTCATCGCGGGACTTGCCGGTGACGCGAATCTCTTCACCCTGGATCTGCGCCTGCACCTTCAGCTTGCTGTCTTTAATGAGCTTCACGATCTTCTTCTGCACCGCGCCCTCAATGCCCTGCTTCAGTTTAGCTTCAACGAACCAGGTTTTACCGCTGTGCACAAACTCTTCCGGCACATCCAGAGAGGTCCCTTCAATGCCGCGTTTTAACAGCTTGGCGCGCAAAATGTCGAGCAGCTGATTCACCTGGAAATCAGACTCGCTCAGCACCTTAATGGTCTTATTTGCGTCGTTCAGCTCAAACGACGCCTCAACGCCACGAAAATCGAAACGTGACTCAACTTCGCGGGTTGCGTTCTCAACGCCGTTGCGAACTTCCTGGATATCAACTTCGGAAACAATATCGAAAGATGGCATCTTTTCTTCTCCCTTCACTTTTGTTGCGTTGCATAATACCCGCTACGAGGCATAACTCAACAGAAGCTTAGCTGTATAATTAAGCTGTAACACCTGGCGCAGTTGCAGGTGAGGAGGAACAATGAAAATTACAGTGCTCGGATGCGGAGCGCTTGGTCAGCTATGGCTGACCGCGCTGTGCAAGCACGGACATGAGGTTCAGGGCTGGCTGCGCGTGCCCCAGCCCTATTGCAGTGTAAACCTGATTGGTGAAGACGGAAGCATCTTTAACGAATCCCTCACCGCGAACGATCCCGATTTCCTGGCGCAAAGTGACCTGTTACTGGTGACGCTTAAAGCGTGGCAGGTCTCAGACGCGGTGAAGACGCTGGCTGCGCAACTCCCCTCCACTTCCCCTATACTGCTGCTGCATAACGGCATGGGGACCATTGATGAGCTGAAAGGCATCCCGCAGCCCCTGCTGATGGCGACAACCACGCACGCAGCCCGTCGCGACGGCAACATCATCGTGCACGTCGCCAGCGGCGTGACCCATATGGGACCGGCCAGAACACAGGATGGAGACTACAGTTATCTTGCCGATGTGCTGCAGAAGGTGTTGCCGGACGTCGCCTGGCATAACACTATTCGCCCTCAACTCTGGCGCAAGCTGGCCGTGAACTGCGTGATCAATCCGCTGACGGCACTGTGGAACTGCCCGAATGGGGAGCTGAAAAACCATCCGCAGGAGGTTGCATCACTGTGTGCTGAAGTCGCGTCGGTCATTGAGCGGGAAGGCCTGCATACCTCGGCAGAGGATTTGCGCGGTTATGTCGAGCAGGTTATTGAGAGTACGGCAGAAAATATCTCCTCAATGTTGCAGGATGTCCGGGCATTGCGCCACACAGAAATCGACTACATTACCGGCTATCTGCTAAAACGTGCCCGAGCACATGGCATCGCCGTGCCGGAAAACGCCCGTTTGTATGACCTGGTTAAACGTAAGGAGAGTGAATATGAGCGCGTCGGCACTGATCTGCCTCGCCCCTGGTAGCGAAGAGACAGAAGCGGTCACCACCATTGATTTGATGGTGCGCGGCGGTATTGAGGTGACGGTCGCCAGCGTTGCCAGCGATGGCAGTCTGGCGGTGACCTGCTCGCGCGGCGTGAAACTGCTTGCGGATGCGCCGCTTGTGCAGGTGGCCGACGGGGATTACGACATCATCGTCCTGCCCGGTGGCCTGAAGGGTGCGGAATATTTTCGCGACAGCCCGCTGCTGGTCGAGACCGTGCGTCAGTTCCATTTATCGGGTCGTATCGTCGCCGCCATCTGTGCCGCCGCCGGAACAGTGCTGGTTCCGCACGATATTTTCCCTATCGGCAATATGACCGGCTACCCCGGTCTGAAGCAGACCATCCCGGAAGACCAGTGGGTGGACAAACGCGTCGTGTGGGATCCACGCGTCAACCTGCTGACAAGCCAGGGCCCCGGCACCGCGATTGATTTTGGTTTGAAGATTATTGACCTGCTGGTCGGGCGCGAAAAAGCGTACGAGGTGGCGTCATCGCTGGTGATGCCGGCGGGAATTTATAACTACTATGAAGAGTAGTGCGTAAAAAAGCCGGGTGGCGCCAGGTTAAAGCAAAACGGCAACCAAAGGTTGCCGTTTTTTATGTTTTCTCCCTCTCCCCGTGGGAGAGGGCCGGGGTGAGGGCATCAGGCCGCATTCCCGGGCAAAAAACTACGGGCGATACACCTTCACATTCGCAAAGCCCTGCTCGCGCAGATACAGTGCCTGCAGGCGGCTCATCACCCCACGCTCACACCATAGCAGATACGTTTTGCTCTGGTCGAGATCGCCAAATTTGGTGCTCAGCTTGTAGAACGGCAGCGACACCACTTCAACGCCTTCCACCTGCAGCGGCTTGTCGTCCTGCTCATCAATAGAGCGGATATCCAGAATCGCATCGTTAGCGCCGAAACCGCTCACGGTTTCCACTTCGACGACGTCCTGCTCGGTCTGCTGGGCGATTTCGCGGATATCAATATTGGACGCTTCCGCCACCACTTTATCCAGGATGCTGAAATCGAAGTGCTCTTCTTCGGCCTCGATCTTCGCCTTCACCGCTTTGACGGTCGGGCTTTTGGAGATCACACCGCAGTATTCCGGCATGGTACGGGCAAAATCTTCGGTGCCGATTTCACGTGCCAGATCGATGATGTGCTCTTTATCGTGGGAGATCAGCGGACGCAGGATCAGCGTATCAGAGACTTTGTCGATCAGACGCAGGTTGGTCAGCGTCTGGCTGGAGACCTGCCCCAGCGCTTCGCCGGTGACCAGCGCCTGCACGCCGTAGCGCTCAGCCACTTTGGATGCCGCACGCACCATCATGCGCTTCAGGATAACGCCCATCTGGCCGTCGTCCACTTTCTCAAGAATTTCGCCCACTACCGGCTCGAAGTTGATCGCCACAAAACGCACGCGGTGGGAGCTGCCGAAGCGGTTCCACAGGTAATGCGCGACCTGGCGAACGCCGATTTCATGCGCCGCACCGCCCAGGTTAAAGAAGCAGTAATGGACGCGACAGCCGCGGCGCATCAGCATATAGCTGGAAACGCCGGAGTCGAAGCCGCCGGAGATCAGAGACAAGACATCTTCCTGGGTGCCGATCGGGAAACCGCCGATACCTTCATAACGCCCTTTCACCAGCAGCAGGCGATCGTTTTCGATCTCCAGGTTAACCGTCACGTCCGGGTGCGTCAGACGCACGCGCGCAGACTCGACGTGCTGGTTCAAACCGCCGCCAACGTAACGTTCCACTTCAATGGAGCTGAATTCGTGCTTGCCGCGACGTTTCACGCGTACGCAGAAGGTTTTGCCTTCGATCTGATCGCGGTACTGAACCAGCGCTTTCTCGAAGATATCGTGCATATCGCTGAACGGGACGTCTTCCACCTCCAGAATATGGTGGATCCCCGGAATACGGGTCAGCGCGTCGCGAATATCCTGACGTTTGTTTTCGTCTTTCGCACGGACTTCAACGTGGTCCCAGTGGCGCACCACGGCGAGCGTTTCGTCGTAGTGCTTTAATACGTTACGAATGTTCCCGGTGAGAATTTTAATAAAGCGCAAACGCACAGATTGGCTTTTGATGGTGATTTCAGGGAACAATTTAATGATAAACTTCATGGCGGCAATGTTTCTTAGGCAAGCGTATTAAGGCTTGTAATGGAAAAGAGTACAGCAGCCCACACCCGTGGCTGCATCCAGGCGCGCAAGTATACCACCATCGCGCCGCTCCTGTGCACATTGCGCGTTATTTGCTTATCCGCCCGAGTCCGTTACCATGTCGGGGCGAAGAATATAAGAGTCAATTCACTATGCCGAAGAAGAACGACGCACCGGCCAGTTTCGAAACTGCGCTGAGTGAACTGGAGCAAATCGTTACCCGTCTTGAGAGCGGCGATCTCCCGCTGGAAGAGGCGCTCAACGAATTCGAACGTGGCGTGCAGCTGGCGCGACAGGGGCAGGTCAAACTGCAGCAGGCCGAGCAGCGCGTGCAGATCCTGCTTTCCGACAGCGAAGACGCGAAAACTACGCCTTTCACACCGGACGCCGAGTAAATGGATTTTGCCAACGAGCTTCAGGCGCGTGTAGTTCGCGCCAACGACGCCCTGCGCCGTTTTATTGCACCACAGCCTTTTCAGAACACTCCTCTGGTTGAGGCCATGCACTATGGCGCACTCTTGGGTGGAAAGCGCCTGCGCCCGTTCCTGGTGTACGCCACAGGCAATATGTTTGGTATCAGCGATAACACGCTGGACGCCCCGGCTGCCGCCGTTGAGTGCATCCATGCCTATTCGCTGATCCACGATGATTTACCGGCGATGGACGACGACGACCTGCGTCGCGGTCAACCTACCTGCCATATCAAGTTTGGCGAAGCGAATGCCATTCTGGCGGGCGATGCCCTGCAAACGCTGGCGTTCTCTATTTTGAGCGATGCGCCGATGGCGGAAGTGGCTGACCGTGACCGCCTGGCAATGATTTCCGAACTGGCGATGGCCAGCGGCGTGGCCGGCATGTGCGGCGGACAAGCGCTGGATCTTGAAGCGGAAGGACGTCAGGTTAATCTGGAACAGCTGGAGCGTATTCATCGCCACAAAACCGGGGCATTGATTCGTTCTGCCGTTCGCCTGGGCGCGCTGAGCGCGGGTGAACAAGGGCGCAAAGCCTTGCCGACGCTGGACAGATACGCAGAAAGTATCGGTCTGGCATTCCAGGTTCAGGATGACATTCTGGATGTGGTGGGCGATACTGCAACATTGGGTAAACGTCAGGGTGCGGACCAGCAGCTTGGCAAAAGTACCTACCCCGCCCTGCTGGGTCTTGAGCAAGCCCAACGTAAAGCCCGGGATCTGATTGACGATGCCCGCCAGTCGCTAAATGTACTGGCCGCACAATCGCTGGATACCTCGGCACTGGAAGCGCTAGCGGACTATATAATCCAGCGTGATAAATAAACTATATATCTCGATGAGCCTTTGATGAGTTTTGATATTGCCAAATACCCGACACTGGCGTTAGTTGACTCCACCCAGGAGTTGCGTCTGTTGCCGAAAGAGAGCCTGCCGAAGCTGTGCGACGAGCTGCGTCGCTACCTGCTCGACAGCGTAAGCCGCTCAAGCGGCCATTTCGCCTCCGGGCTTGGCACGGTAGAACTGACCGTGGCGCTGCACTATGTCTATAACACGCCGTTCGATCAGCTTATCTGGGACGTGGGCCACCAGGCCTATCCGCACAAAATTCTGACCGGACGTCGCGATAAAATTGGCACCATTCGTCAGAAAGGTGGCCTGCATCCGTTCCCGTGGCGCGGTGAGAGCGAGTATGACGTGCTGAGCGTCGGCCACTCCTCCACCTCCATTTCTGCGGGCATCGGTATTGCCGTTGCCGCCGAAAAAGAGAATAAACAGCGCCGCACCGTCTGCGTGATTGGTGACGGTGCTATCACCGCCGGGATGGCCTTTGAGGCCATGAACCATGCGGGTGATATCAAACCGGACATGCTGGTTATCCTCAACGATAACGAAATGTCGATTTCCGAGAACGTCGGTGCGCTGAACAACCATCTGGCGCAGCTGCTTTCCGGCAAGCTTTACTCCTCGCTGCGTGAAGGCGGTAAAAAAGTCTTTTCCGGCGTACCGCCGATTAAAGAGCTGCTCAAGCGCACCGAAGAACACATCAAAGGCATGGTCGTGCCGGGTACGCTGTTTGAAGAGCTGGGCTTTAACTATATTGGCCCGGTTGACGGCCATGACGTGCTGGGCCTGGTCACCACCCTCAAGAACATGCGTGACCTGAAAGGCCCGCAGTTCCTGCACATCATGACCAAAAAAGGGCGTGGCTACGAACCGGCGGAAAAAGATCCGATCACCTTCCACGCGGTACCAAAATTCGACCCGTCCAGCGGCTGTCTGCCAAAAAGCAGCGGCGGTATGCCTAGCTATTCCAAAATCTTCGGCGACTGGCTGTGTGAAACCGCCGCGAAAGACAACAAGCTGATGGCGATCACCCCGGCCATGCGTGAAGGCTCCGGCATGGTGGAGTTCTCCAGAAAATACCCTGACCAGTATTTTGACGTGGCGATTGCCGAGCAGCATGCGGTGACGTTCGCAGCGGGCCTGGCCATTGGCGGCTACAAGCCGGTGGTCGCTATCTATTCTACCTTCCTGCAGCGCGCCTACGATCAGGTGATCCATGACGTGGCCATCCAGAAGCTGCCGGTACTGTTTGCGATAGACCGTGCGGGCATCGTCGGCGCTGACGGTCAGACGCACCAGGGCGCATTCGATCTGTCGTTCCTGCGCTGTATTCCGGATATGGTCATCATGACGCCAAGCGACGAAAACGAATGTCGTCAGATGCTGTTTACCGGCTATCACTATCAGGATGGCCCTAGTGCGGTGCGCTACCCACGCGGCAATGCGGTGGGCGTTGAGCTGCAACCCCTGGAAAAACTGGCGATCGGTAAAGGTCTGGTGAAACGTCGCGGTGAGAAAGTGGCGATCCTGAACTTCGGTACGCTGATGCCAGAAGCTGCGAAGGTCGCTGAAACGCTAAACGCTACCCTGGTGGATATGCGCTTCGTGAAGCCGCTCGACGAATCTCTGATTTTGAATTTGGCCGAGACGCATGACGTGCTGGTCACTCTGGAAGAAAACGCCATCATGGGCGGTGCGGGAAGCGGCGTGAACGAGGTGCTGATGGCAAACCGCAACGTCGTGCCGGTGTTGAACCTCGGCCTGCCGGATCATTTCATTCCTCAGGGTACCCAGGATGAAGCCCGTGCGGCTATTGGTCTGGACGCCGCCGGTATTGAAGCCAAAATCCGCGCCTGGCTGGACTAATCCCTCCCCTTTTTCGCTCCTGCTATGCTTAAACGTATTGTTTAAACAGCAGGAGCGGAACCATGCAATACACCACATTAGGAAAAACCGACCTTAAGGTTTCCCGGCTTTGCCTGGGCTGTATGACTTTTGGCGAGCCCGAACGAGGGAACCACGCCTGGACGTTGCCGGAAGAGAGTAGCCGTCCGATTATTAAACGCGCTATCGAGGGCGGCATTAACTTCTTCGACACCGCCAACAGCTACTCCGACGGCAGCAGCGAGGAGATTGTCGGTCGTGCCCTGCGTGACTTTGCGCGTCGGGATGACATTGTGGTCGCCACCAAGGTGTACTACCCGTCAGGTGACCTGACTCAGGGCCTTTCTCGCGCGCAGATCCTGCGCTCTATTGATGACAGCCTTAGACGCCTGAACATGGATTACGTCGACCTGCTGCAAATTCACCGCTGGGATTACAACACGCCGATCGAGGAGACGCTTGAAGCGCTCAACGAGGTGGTGAAAGCCGGTAAAGCGCGCTATATCGGCGCGTCGTCTATGCATGCGTCGCAGTTTGCACAGGCGCTGGATCTCCAGGCACAGCACGGCTGGGCGCGTTTTGTCACCATGCAGGATCACTACAACCTGATCTACCGTGAAGAAGAGCGCGAAATGCTGCCACTGTGCTATCAGGAGGGCGTGGCGGTGATCCCGTGGAGCCCGCTGGCGCGCGGACGTTTAACCCGTCCATGGGGAGAAACCACGGCTCGTCTGGTCTCAGATGAAGTCGGAAAAAATCTCTATGACGGTACAGAAGCCAGCGATGCGTTAATTGCCGAACGCTTAGCCGGGATTGCCGACGATACGGGAGCCACCCGCGCACAGGTGGCGCTGGCGTGGCTGCTGAGTAAGCGCGGGGTCGCGGCACCAATTATTGGGACGTCCAGGGAAGAACAGCTGGATGAACTGCTGAGTGCAGTGGATTTATCCCTGACGCCGGAGCAGATTGCCGAGCTCGAAACGCCGTATCAGCAGCATCCGGTGGTGGGGTTTAAATAAGCACCCTCTTTTGTAGGCCGGGTAAGGCGGAGCCGCCACCCGGCAATACAGAGCGCACAAAATTAACCGAAGTGATCGTACCCTTTCCAGTCGAGCGTGACCGGGGCACCGTCCTGCACAAACTTCAGCCCTTCGCTCTCCGGCATGATCTGCCCGATGCAGGTAAATTTCGCGCCGAGATGCGCTAACGCCACATCCAGCGTGCCACGGTTCAGCTCAGGTACCGTGAAGCACAGTTCGTAATCCTCACCACCGGAAAGCGCCCAGCGCAGGGCCTGCTCAGGCTCCACGTGGCGAAGCAGTTGCTCTGATAGCGGGAACAGATCCAGGTCGATGCGCGCGCCCACGCCGCTGGCCTTCAGAATATGGCCAAGATCGGAGATCAGCCCGTCGGAGAGATCGATAGCCGAGCTTGCCCGTTCCCGTAGCGCCTGCCCATGCAGAATACGCGGGGTGGGTCGCAGATGGCGTTTCACCAGATACGCCGCGTCGTCAGCATCCTTCACGGTCAAGCGATCCTGAAGAATAGCCAGCCCCGCAGCGCTGTCTCCCGGTGTACCGGTCACGTAGATCCAGTCACCTGGTTTTGCGCCCGAGCGTTTGAGCGCCCGACCGAGGGGCACATAGCCATGGATCGCCAGCGTCATCGACAGCGGCCCGGCAGTGGTATCACCGCCAATCAGCTGCATATCGTAGTAGTTCAGCTGTTCAAACAGCGCATCGCTAAAGGCTTCAAGCCAGGTTTCATCGACCTCGGGCAGCGTCAGGGCCAGCGTTAGCCATGCCGGATCGGCACCCATCGCGGCCAGATCGCTGACGTTGACCGCCAGCGCTTTATACGCCAGATCGGCAGGATCGATATCGGGTAAAAAATGACGTCCGCACACTAAGGTGTCGGTGCTGATTGCCAGCGTCTGTTTTTCGGGAATATTGAGAAGTGCACAGTCATCGCCAATGCCGGTTTCAACATCAAGACGAGAGGTTCTGACACGGTCGAAATAACGGGCAATCAGGGAGAATTCGCCGCATGCCATACGTTATGCCTCAGCAAATAAAAGAAAAAACCGGAGCCGCACTGCCCGTCAGGCAATGCAGGACTCCGGTTTGCGGATCACTTTTTGTGGGGACGGATCGCAGGTGCAGCTTTATCAAGAACGCCGTTAACAAATTTGTGGCTGTCTTCAGCGCCGAAGGTTTTTGCCAGTTCGATCGCTTCGTTGATGGCCACTTTGTACGGCACATCATCACGTTTAGACAGCTCAAACAGCGCGATACGCAACACTGCTTTTTCCACCTGACCCAGCTCTTCGAGCAGACGGGACAGGTATGGCTTCATCAGACCATCGAGATACGCGCTATTAGTCGCCACTCCCGACAGCAGTTCACGGAAGTACAGAACATCGACGTCTTTCACGTCCTGTTCTGACAGGAACTGGTACTCAACATCGGCGATGTCGTTGTGGGACAACTGCCAGGAGTAAAGTGCCTGAACGGCACATTCACGGGCGCGGCGACGAGCAGCAGGTTTCACGGAATTCCCCTTACAAAAAAATCAGGCCTTGATGGCTTTCAATACATTGATCATTTCAAGCGCGGTCAGTGCAGTTTCTGCACCTTTGTTACCGGCTTTGGTGCCAGCACGTTCGATGGCTTGTTCAATACTTTCGGTGGTCAGCACGCCGAACGCGACAGGAATTTCAGCATCCTGCGCAACGTGTGCCAGACCATTGCTTGCACCGCCCGCAACGTATTCGAAGTGCGCAGTGCCGCCACGAATAACAGTACCCAGCGCGATCACCGCGTCGTATTTACCGGTTTTCGCCAGCGCGCCCGCTGCCAGTGGCAGCTCGTAAGCGCCTGGAACCCAAACAACGGTAATGTTCTCATCTTTCACCTGACCGATACGTTTCAGGGCGTCAATCGCACCTTCCAGCAGGCTGTCGTTGATGAAGTTGTTGAAACGCGCAATGGTGATGGCGACGCGAGCGTCCGGGGTAGCTACAGCAGCTTCAATAATGTTCATACTCTTCCTTTACGGGTTCATTTGGCCCCGCAGGGGGGCGGATTTTATCATAATACTTTGCGCACTGCTTCCCTATTTCAGGAGCAATTACGCTGTCGTTAAATGGAGGCAGACATCCGGGCCTACCGAACGAATCTCGCTGAATGTGAGTTGCGGTGCGTCGGCCAGTTTTTCAAGGCCAGGCAGCACAAACAGGCCGCGCGCGTCGTGGCCTAACAGTTTAGGCGCAACGTATACAATCAGTTCATCCACCAGCCCGGCCTGCAACAGCGCACCCGCGAGCGTGGGTCCCGCTTCTACCCAGATGCTGTTCACCTGCTGCTTGCCGAGCAGCATCATCAGCACCACTAAGTCGAGGCGACCGTTGTGCTCAGGTACCATAATGCTACGCACGCCCTCTGGCCATTCGCGCGTATCTTCTTTGGTACGGGCAATCCAGGTTTCACCCGGCTGCTGCACGATGCGATGTTCCGCCGTTATGCGGTTCTGGCTATCAATGACAATACGCAGCGGCTGACGCAGGTTCTCCTGCGGGTAAAGCGCCTGAGTATCGGCATTCAGTTCGTCCCAGCGCACGGTCATAGCCGGATCGTCAGCCAGAACGGTTTCACTGCTGGTGAGGATAGCATGGCTTTGCGCGCGAAGACGTTGCACATCGCGCCTTGCCTGGGGCGAGGTGATCCACTGGCTTTCACCGTTTGCCATCGCCGTACGACCGTCCAGCGAAGCGCCCAGCTTAAGCTGGATATACGGGAACCCGGTGCGCATGCGCTTCAGAAAGCCTTTGTTGATCGCTTCGGCGTCCTGCATCATCAGCCCATGACTGACGTCAATGCCTTCCTGCTGCAGGCGATACAGACCGCGTCCGGCAACCTGCGGATTCGGATCCTGCATCGATGCCACCACGCGGGAAACCCCCGCAGCAATCAGCGCGTCGCAGCACGGTGGGGTACGCCCGTGGTGGCTGCAGGGCTCCAGCGTCACGTAGGCGGTGGCACCGCGTGCCTTCTCGCCTGCCATCCGCAACGCATGGACCTCGGCGTGCGGCTCGCCGGCACGATAGTGGAACCCCTCCCCCACGATCTCGCCATCTTTAACGATCACGCACCCGACGTTCGGATTGGGATGGGTAGTAAAACGCCCGCGCTGCGCCAGCTTCATGGCTCGCGCCATGTAAATCTCATCCTGCATGAGCTTAATCCTGTAAGCGGGCGATCTCTTCGCCAAACTCTTTGATATCTTCGAAACTGCGGTAGACAGAGGCGAAGCGGATATAGGCGACCTTATCGAGCTTTTTCAGCTGCTCCATCACCAGGTTACCGATCATCTTGCTTGGCACCTCGCGCTCGCCCAGACCACGAAGATAAGATTTTATGTGGTTTAACGCCATTTCGACGTCATCCGCGCTGACGGGACGTTTTTCCAGGGCCTTCAGCATCCCGCTACGCAGCTTCTCTTCGTTAAACGGCTCGCGCACATCGTTACTTTTTACCACGCGCGGCATTACCAGCTCAGCAACCTCAAAGGTCGTAAAACGCTCGTTGCACACCAGACACTGCCGACGACGGCGTACGGATGACCCTTCGCCTACAAGACGCGAGTCGATGACTTTGGTATCCACAGCGGAGCAGAATGGGCAATGCATACGGTATCCCTGTTATCCGGTTAACTGAGTTTCATTTTACCCTGATCTGGCCTGACAACAAAGGAAGAGCTTTTTGAGACAAAGGATCTATGTCTGACGGCACGTTGCTGGCTACCATTAGGGAGATCCGTTATTTCAAGGAAATAAACGCTATGACAAGACGTTACCTGAGAATTTTACTGGTGGGGAGCCTCTTCACCCTCAGTGCCTGTGCACAGCAAACCGAAGTCCGTCAGATGAAACAGAGTGTGAATACACTTAATACGGCGATGGACAAACTGAACAAAGAAACGGTGAAGATCACCCAGCAAAACGCGCTGAACGCCAAATCCAGCAGCGGGGTATACCTGCTGCCTGGCGCGAACACACCTGCGCGGCTGAATAGCCAGATTGGCACGCTGAAAATGTCGCTGGTCAATGTGGCAGCGAATGCAGATGGTACGCGCGCAACATTGCGCATTCAGGGAGAATCCAACGATCCGCTGCCCGCTTTTAGCGGCACCGTTGAGTGGGGACAGATCCAGGGCACGACGGAGAATTACCAGGAAGTGAACGTGAAGAACCAGCTCTTCACCGCCCCGGCCAGCGTTTTAGCGCCCAGTGATGTGGATATTCCGCTGCAGTTAAGCGGCCTTACGCCAGAACAGTTAGGCTTTATCCGCATTCACGACATCCAACCCGCCGCGCAGTAAACCCTTCCTTCTGAGCGGAGTGAAATGTCACTCCGCTAACATTTACATTTCGTATGGATTGGCAACATAAATGATTGCCGCTACAATCCCGGCCGTTTAAAGTACGCAAACGTGAACGCAATCGATTACGCGTGTGAGAGATATGTGAAACAACACATATTTTTGTGAGCAAGGATTCCTATAATAGGCTCCGCAGAAACACGAAATATTTAGAAACGCAATTCGCGCATTTTTCACTCCCGGAAGGGAATTTCAATCAGTGGCATGATTATGAAAAAAACATTACTCGCAGCTGGCGCCGTGCTGGCACTGTCCTCCTCTTTCACTGTTAACGCAGCGGAAAACGACAAACCACAATATCTCTCCGACTGGTGGCACCAGAGCGTTAACGTGGTTGGTAGCTATCACACCCGTTTCGGACCACAGATCCGCAACGATACCTACCTGGAATACGAAGCATTTGCCAAGAAAGACTGGTTTGATTTCTACGGCTACATGGATGCTCCGGTCTTCTTCGGCGGTAACACCGATGCAAAAGGTATCTGGAACCACGGTTCTCCGCTGTTTATGGAAATCGAACCACGCTTCTCCATCGATAAGCTGACCGGTACCGATCTGAGCTTTGGTCCGTTCAAAGAGTGGTACTTCGCAAACAACTACATCTACGATATGGGCCGCAACAAGTCCGGTCGTCAGAGCACCTGGTACATGGGTCTGGGTACGGACATCGATACTGGCCTGCCAATGAGCCTGTCCCTGAACGTATATGCTAAGTACCAGTGGCAGAACTACGGTGCGGCAAACGAAAACGAGTGGGACGGCTACCGTTTCAAAGTGAAATACTTTGTGCCAATCACTCAGCTGTGGGGCGGCAACCTGAGCTATATCGGCTTCACCAACTTTGACTGGGGCTCAGACCTGGGCGATAACGACTTCCGCGATCTGAACGGTAAGAAAGCACGTACCAATGATTCTATCGCGTCCAGCCACATCCTGGCGCTGAACTACGATCACTGGCACTATTCCGTGGTTGCGCGTTACTGGCACAACGGTGGTCAGTGGAACGACGATGCCAGCCTGAACTTCGGCAACGGCGATTTCAGCGTTCGTTCTACCGGTTGGGGTGGTTACCTGGTCGTGGGTTACAACTTCTAACCCGTGCGGGACTGTGCGGGCTGATGCCCTCACCCTGCCCCTCTCCCACAGGGAGAGGGAACAAATACTAAAAACGGCAACATACGTTGCCGTTTTGCTTTTACCTCGCCGCCGGGCAAAAAAGCCAGCTCAAGAGCTGGCTTTTTATTGCTTAACCTTGCGCAAAAAATCCGCCAGAGACCTGTCCGCACTTTCGCTAAACCGTCTCTCCGTCTGCACGATATTGAGACATCTGTCGAGCCGGAAACAGCGATAGTCATCGCGCCGTTCACACCACGCCGCCAGCAGCCAGCGCTCTCCCCAGAAGAACAAGCCCAGCGGCTGAACCTCACGCTTTGAAAGCTGCCCGGCTTCATCACGGTAATGCAACGCCAGCACGTGCTGGGCGGAAATTGCCTGATGAATCATGTCAAAATCGCTGCGGGAGTGGCTTTGCATGCAGAAATCCGGGGCATAAATCCGCGTCTGCTCCGCCTTTCGACGACTCTCCTCAGGCAGGATCGCCAGCACTTTCTCCTGGGCCGACTCCAGCTCGCGCGACAGCGATTCTCCTCCCCAGGTCTTGAGCAGGCGAATTGCGACGATCAGCGCCTCAGACTCCTTATTTGTCAGCATCAGAGGCGGCAGATCAAAACCCGACATCAGCCGGTATCCGCTTCCCGCTTCGCCTTCCACCGGCACGCCGGAGAGCGACAGATCGCGGATATCGCGGTAGACCGTGCGCTCGGAGACGCCAAGCCTGTCCGCCAGATGCGCTGCCGTCGTCAGACGCCTGCCCCGCAGGATCTGCACAATCTGAAACAAACGGTCAGCACGTCGGGTCATATCTTATTACGCTCTCAGGCAGGTTGATGGAGGCCGACGCGGTTACCTTCGCTGTCGATAAACAAAGCAATGGTGCCAATACCATCCGGCAGTTCCAGCGGGCCAAACACACACTCGCCGCCCGCGGAGGCAATGCGATCGAGCGTAGCCGTCAGGTTATCCGTATGCAGATAGATAATAGCGCCCTGCTGCGACGGCGAAACGCCCTCAAATTTTGCCAGCGCGCCGCCGGTGGCCGGATCGTCATGCGGGAATACCGCGAGCTCTGCCATGTCCATTTTCTCACGTCTCAGCTGGACCTGCATGACTGGCTCATAAAATTTGATGGCGCGATCCATATCTACCACGGGAATTTCAAACCAGTTAATCACACTTTTCATACATCCTCCTGACTGTTGTTTGGGTTCGAAAAGAGTCTACGACAGGGCTCCTGACAGCATACTGTCAGGAGTGTTTGTCAGGAGCAGATAAAAAAAATCCCGGTCAACCGACCGGGATTTCGATAACACGCTATTCGACGCCTTACGGCAGAATGGACGGCTGATCCGCCCCTTCTTTCTCAACCTTCTGCTGGAGCAGGTGCTCGCGCTTCATGCCGAGTTTCAGTGCCAGTGCGGATGCGACGTAGATAGACGACGCCGTACCGATGGAGACACCAATCAGCATGGTCAGCGAGAAGCCTTCCAGTACCGGGCCACCGAACAGGAACAGCATCAGGATCACCATCAAAGTGGTACCGGAGGTGATCAGGGTACGGTGCAGCGTCTGGGTCAACGACACGTTAAAGATTTCGTACGGCGTACCGCGACGGATCTTACGGAAGTTTTCACGGATACGGTCAGATACCACGATACTGTCGTTCAGTGAGTAACCGATAACGGACATCAGAGATGCCACGATGGTCAGGTCAACCTCAATGTGGAACAGCGACAGAACCCCCATGGTGATCACCACGTCGTGCGCCAGGGCGATAACCACCCCGGCCGCCAGTCGCCACTCGAAGCGGAAACCGACGTACACCAGGATGGAGATCAGCGCCACCAGCAGCGCCATTGCACCGGTCTGAGCCAGGTCCGCACCCACGCTCGGGCCGACAAACTCAATACGCTTGACCGCCGCGTTCTGGCTGGTTGTTTCGTTAATCACGTTAACAACCTTACTGCCCAGCTCCTGGCTGCCGTTAGCATCGTGTACCGGCGGCATACGCACCATGATGTCACGGCTGCTGCCGAAGTTCTGCAGCAGCGGCTCTTCAAAGCCCGCTTTCTGCAGAGACAGACGCATCTGGTCCATATCGACCGGTTTTTCCAGGGAGATCTCGATAACCGTACCACCGGTGAAATCCAGACCCCAGTTAAAGCCTTTCACGCCCATAACGACGATGGACAGAATCAGCAGTAAACCTGAAATGCCGAAGGCCCAGTAGTCCCAGCGCATAAAGTCCCAGACTTTACGGCCATGGTTCAATTGTTCAACAGTATATTCCTGTGCCACAACGCACTCCTCAGATAGACAGCTTTTTGACGCGCTTGCCGCCGTACAGCAGGTTCACGATGGCACGGGTGCCGACAATAGCGGTAAACATTGACGTTGCGACACCGATACCGGTAGTAATCGCAAAGCCTTTGATCGCGCCAGTACCCACTGCATACAGGATAAGAACCTTGATCAGTGTTGTTACGTTCGCATCGAAAATAGAGCTGAACGCGCCTTTATAACCTTCGTCAATCGCCTGCTGAACAGAGCGACCGTTGCTCAACTCTTCTTTGATACGTTCGTTAATCAGTACGTTGGCGTCGACCGCCACCGCAAGGGTCAGAACGATACCCGCAATCCCCGGCATGGTCAGCGTCGCCCCTGGCAGCAGGGACATAATGCCGATGATCAGCACCAGGTTCGCGATCAGCGCGGACGTCGCAATCAGACCAAACTTCTTATAGAAGAAGATCATGAAGAGGATAGAGACCGCCAGACCGGCCAGACACGCTTCCAGACCCTGTTGGATGTTCTGCATCCCCAGCGTTGGACCAATGGTACGTTCTTCAACAATCTGAATTGGCGCAATCAGCGCACCGGCACGCAGCAGCAGAGAGAGCTGACGCGCTTCGTTCGGGTTGCTAATACCGGTAATACGGAAGCTGTTACCCAGACGAGACTGGATATTGGCGATGTTAATCACCTCTTCCTCTTTCACCAGCACTGCACGACCGTTGGCATCTTTCTTACCGCTGTCTTTGTACTCCACGAACAGGGTGGCCATCGGTTTACCGATGTTATCCTTGGTGAAGTTAGACATGATGTTACCACCCGCGCTATCCAGCGAGATGTTAACCTGCGGCTGGTTGTATTCGTCCTGGCTGGAAGTGGAGTCGGTAATATGGTCACCGGTCAGAATGACGCGTTTGTACAGCACAACGGGCTGACCTTCGCGGGTCTGTTTCACTTCGGAGTCACCCGGAATACGGCCTGCTGCGGCAGCGGACTGATCGACGTTAGAGTTAACCAGACGGAATTCCAGCGTTGCGGTCGCACCCAGAATCTCTTTCGCACGTGCAGTGTCCTGAATACCCGGCAGTTCAACCACGATACGGTCCGCACCCTGACGCTGTACCAGCGGCTCAGCCACGCCCAGTTGGTTTACACGGTTACGCAGAATGTTGATGTTCTGCTGAACGGCATATTCACGCGCTTCTTTCAGACGCGCATCGGTCATCACCGCGCGCAGCTGGTTGCTGCCCTGAGAGGTGATCACCAGGTCACGGTGACGTTGGGTCAGGTAATCTACAGCCTGATCGCGCGCCGCACTGTCGCGGAACGTGATGCTCATGCCGTAGTTATCTTCTTTACGCACGGTAGTGTAAGGGATGCCTTTGTCGCGCAGATCGCTGCGCAGGCTGTCGATATTCTGTTCCTGCAGCTTGCCGAGCGCGGTATCCATGTCCACTTCCATCAGGAAGTGAACACCACCACGCAGGTCAAGACCCAGTTTCATCGGCTCTGCGTTCAGAGCAGCCAGCCAACGCGGGGTTGCAGGAGCAAGGTTAAGCGCCACGACATATTTGTCACCCAGCACGCCCATCAGCGCTTCGCGAGCGCGGAGCTGCGTGTCGGTGGTGTCGAAGCGAGCAAGAATTGCACCCTCTTCCAGAGCCACAGACTTAGCGGTAATTTTTTCTTCTTGTAACGTTTTCTGGACCTGGATCAGCGTTTGCTCACTGGCGGCGACACCGCGCGCGCCAGTGATTTGAACGGCCGGATCCTCACCATACAGGTTGGGAAGCGCGTACAGCAGGCCGACGAGAATCACGACGACCAGCATGATGTACTTCCACAAAGGATAACGGTTTAACACGGCAGTTCCCTTTGGGAAAAGTTGGGATTACAGCGCCTTCATGGTGCCTTTCGGCAGAACGGCAGCTACGAAGTCACGTTTGATAACCACTTCAGTGGTGTCGTTCAGGGCGATTGCAATGTAGCCACTTTCAGCCACTTTGGTTACGCGACCGACCAGACCACCGTTGGTCAGCACTTCATCGCCTTTCGCGATGGAGTCCATCAGCTTTTTGTGCTCTTTGGTACGCTTCTGCTGTGGGCGGAGGATCATGAAGTAGAAGATCAGACCGAACACAACCAGCATCAGGATCAGAGACATAGGGCTGCCCTGCGCCGGAGCACCTGTTGCCGCTACCGCATCAGAAATAAAAAAGCTCATTCAAATTCCCTCATTATTAAAATTAATCAACGTTCAACGGTGGAACATCCCGCCCCTGACGTTGGTAGAAATCGGTCACGAAGCTCTCTAATTTACCCTCTTCGATAGCCTTACGTAAACCAGCCATTAAGCGCTGATAATAACGAAGATTATGAATGGTATTGAGACGCGCGCCCAAAATCTCGTTGCAACGATCGAGATGATGCAGATACGCGCGGGAATAATTGCGACAGGTATAGCAATCGCACTCGGAATCGAGCGGGCTGGTGTCACTCTTATGCTTCGCGTTACGGATTTTCACCACGCCGTCAGTCACGAACAGATGACCGTTACGTGCGTTACGGGTTGGCATGACGCAGTCGAACATATCGATGCCGCGACGTACGCCTTCCACCAGATCTTCTGGTTTACCCACACCCATCAGGTATCGTGGTTTATCCGCCGGGATTTGCGGGCAGACATGCTCCAGAATGCGGTGCATATCTTCCTTCGGCTCACCCACAGCCAAACCGCCGACAGCGTAGCCATCAAAACCTATCTCTACCAGACCTTTAACGGAGATATCGCGTAAATCTTCGTAAACGCTGCCCTGGATAATGCCGAACAGCGCATTTTTGTTCTGCAGGGAGTCAAAACGGTCGCGGCTACGCTTCGCCCAACGCAGAGACATCTCCATAGAGCGTTTCGCGTAGTCCCAGTCAGCCGGGTATGGCGTACATTCGTCGAAGATCATCACGATGTCAGAACCGAGATCGTACTGAATCTCCATCGACTTTTCTGGATCGAGGAAAATCGGATCGCCGTTGATCGGGTTACGGAAGTGAACGCCCTGCTCGGTGATCTTGCGGATATCCCCCAGGCTGAAGACCTGGAAACCGCCGGAATCGGTCAGGATTGGGCCTTTCCACTGCATAAAGTCGTGCAGGTCACCGTGCAGCTTCATGATCTCCTGACCCGGGCGCAGCCACAGGTGGAAGGTGTTACCGAGGATAATCTGTGCGCCAGTGGCTTCAACTTCTTCCGGCGTCATCCCTTTTACGGTGCCGTACGTACCCACAGGCATAAATGCGGGGGTTTCCACCACGCCGCGATCAAACACCAGACGACCGCGACGCGCGCGGCCATCGGTGGTATCGAGTTCAAATTTCATTTTTTCTCCGACGTCAGAAAAACAGTCCAACGTTGTCATACGGTGCCGCGGACTTATTCCCCGACACGCTCATTCAAAGCCTGCGGATTGTACGTGATAAACATCGCGTCCCCGTAGCTAAAAAAGCGATATTTTTGTTCTACCGCAGACTTGTAAGCATTCATCGTATGCTGATAACCCGCAAACGCGGAAACCAGCATAATCAGCGTCGATTCAGGCAGATGGAAGTTGGTCACCAGCGCATCAATGACTTTGTACTGGTAGCCCGGGTAGATAAAGATCTGCGTATCGCCAAAGAACGGCTCGATGAGACCCGTTTTCGCGGCCTGTGCAGCGCTCTCCAGCGAACGGACTGAAGTCGTGCCTACCGCAACCACGCGGTTTCCGCGCGCTTTCGCCGCCAGCACCGCGTCCACCACCTCCTGAGGCACTTCGGCATACTCAGAGTGCATGATGTGGTCTTCAATGCTGTCTACGCGTACCGGCTGGAACGTACCCGCGCCGACGTGCAGCGTCACGAACGCCATCTCAACGCCCTTCGCGCGCAGTTTTTCCAGCAGCGGTTCATCAAAGTGCAGGCCCGCCGTCGGCGCCGCGACCGCGCCAGGTTTCTGGCTGTAGACGGTCTGGTACAGCTCGCGATCGGCCTCTTCGTCCGGGCGTTCAATATACGGCGGCAGCGGCATATGGCCGATGGCGTTAAGGATATCGAGGACCGTGCGCTCGTCCTGGAATTCCACCTCAAACAGCGCGTCGTGACGCGCGGTCATGGTCGCTTTAATGCTCTCGTCATCGCCCAGCAGCAGTTCTGCGCCCGGCTTCGGCGCTTTAGAGGCGCGAATATGTGCCAGAATACGTTTATCATCGAGCATACGTTCGACCAGCACTTCAATCTTGCCGCCGCTGGCCTTACGGCCAAACAGACGCGCCGGGATCACACGGGTGTTGTTAAAGACCAGCAGATCGCCAGGGTTGAGCTTGTCGAGCAAATCGGTGAAAGTACCGTGCGTCAGCTCGCCCGTTGGCCCATCCAGCGACAGTAAGCGACAGCTGCTGCGCTCAGGCATGGGATAGTGAGCAATCAGGGATTCAGGTAGTTCAAAGGAGAAATCGGCGACGCGCATGACGTATACTCGTGACTTAAAAACAGGCGGCATAGTCTAGTGCTCACACCCTTTTGCTGCAACAACTAGCCGCCCCCGGACAAATAAAACGCATGAATTTTCTCGCTCACCTGCATCTCGCTCACCTCGCTGACAGCTCCCTTTCCGGCAATTTGCTGGCCGATTTCGTGCGCGGCAACCCTGCAGAAGACTATTCCCCTGAGGTTGTCGACGGCATCTTTATGCACCGCCGCATTGATGTCATCACCGATAACCTGCCCGAGGTCACGGAAGCCAAAGCGTGGTTCCGCCCTGAGACGCGCCGCGTTGCGCCGATCACGCTGGATGTGATGTGGGACCATTTCCTGTCTCGCCACTGGGAACAGCTCTCCCCGTCGCTACCGTTGCCAGAGTTTGTGCGCTACGCCCATGCACAGGTGTCGGTCATTTTGCCCGACTCACCGCCGCGCTTTGTCAATCTGAACAACTATTTGTGGTCAGAACGCTGGCTGGAGCGCTATGGTGAGATGGCTTTTATCCAGAACGTCCTGAATGGCATGGCCAGCCGCCGGCCGCGTCTGGATGCGCTGCGTGACTCCTGGTATGACCTGGATGCACACTATGACGCGCTGGAGACGCAATTCTGGCAGTTCTATCCGCGCATGATGGCGCAAGCGAAAAACAAACAGCTGTGACAGATTTACATTGATAGGTAAAAGCTGGCGGAACGATTGTCACCACCTCTTTGTCTTATCCATGAACACTCTCTATACTGGCTCGCGTTGCGTTCCAAATAACCTTAGTATCTACAGGAGAATCATATGGTTCTGGTAACTCGTCCGGCTCCGGATTTTACAGCTGCAGCAGTTCTGGGCAACGGTGAAATCGTTGAAAACTTCAACTTCAAACAGCACACCAACGGTAAAGCGACCGTTCTGTTCTTCTGGCCAATGGACTTCACCTTCGTTTGCCCGTCTGAGCTGATCGCCTTCGACAAACGTTATGAAGAATTCCAGAAGCGTGGCGTGGAAGTGGTTGGCGTCTCCTTCGACTCTGAATTTGTACACAACGCATGGCGTAACACCCCTGTCGACAAAGGCGGCATCGGTGCGGTGAAATACGCAATGGTTGCGGACATCAAACGCGAAATCCAGCAGGCTTACGGTATCGAACATCCGGACGCTGGCGTTGCACTGCGCGGTTCTTTCCTGATCGACGCAAACGGCATCGTTCGTCACCAGGTAGTGAACGATCTGCCGCTGGGTCGTAACATCGACGAAATGCTGCGCATGGTTGACGCGCTGCAGTTCCACGAAGAGCACGGCGAAGTGTGCCCGGCTCAGTGGGAAAAAGGTAAAGAAGGTATGGCTGCTTCCCCAGACGGCGTAGCAAAATACCTGTCTGAGAACGTATCCAGCCTGTAATCGGCACGGTTTACGAAGAAGGCCCGCACATGCGGGCCTTTTTTTATGCTTTACGCTGCGTCTCTCGCCAGATACGCCAGGCCATGAGCGCCAGCAGGATCACGCCCACAATCAGCACGCTCCACACCAGCAGCGCGTTCATCCGGCTCTCCCGCTCGCCCGCAGAAGTGGCGGTTAAACGCGCCTCACCGCCCAACGCGACATCATCCACAATATCGGCCTGCGGCAGATTCGCCATATCATAGGTTTTGCGCAGGTCGGCGGGGATCAGCATGTCTGGCTCCAGGTTTGCTGGTTTTGCCGCCCCGTTTCCCCAGGCGAGCACGTACGGTGCTTTCCCCTGCGCGTTAAACACCAGATCAACGCGGTCGCGATGCCCTATGACGTTCGGAAGGTATTCAGGCAGACGCGCATTCAGCGTCGTGATTTTTACCGCCTGGACCCGCTCTCCGTTAAGCGAAACCGGCGCAGACGTTTTGCCCTCCAGGCGGTAAAGAACCTCTTTTTTCAGGGGGTGCCATGTGTCTTTTTCCGTACTTCGCCACGCGATCTCCACGGGCAGAACGCCGTCGCCATTCAGCAAGAAGCTGACCGCGCTCAATGGCTGCGGGTGCGCCCAGTGCCACTGCGCTTCGCTTGTCGATAGCTGTTCCCCTTCCCCCTCCAGGTCGATCGCTTCCGGAGCCATCTGCGCAGGGGCGCTAATCGCGTTTACGCCGGTCAAGGTCATGCCCTGGCTCTGCGTATTCAGCACCACCATGAGATAGCGATTCGCATCAGGAGATAAAACCGTATCGGTATCGATCCGATCGAGCTTAAGGCGATCCTGGCCACTGACGACGTCCAGCAAGGGCATATCCTCGCGTAGGGTATACCAGCGCTTCAAATCCTCGCTGTAATAGACCGACGCCGTTCCCTGCCACGACGTCTGAGGGGGATTCCAGAGCAGCTGCAGCTGGGATATAGCCATCTCACCCGTCGCCTGCTCTGGCAAGGTCAGCAGATAATGTTGCCCGGCCACGGCAGCTTTCTGCCCTTCGAGCACAATCTCAACGCCATTTCCGGAACGGAGCAGGATCTTATTGCTATCACCGGCATCTGGCGCCGCGGCAAGCGGTGAGGCGTCCAGAGGAAAAAGACGCAGCACCGTGGATTGCGCCACCACCTGCGGGCGCGTCGCGGTGACCAGGCTGAAGGGAACCGGCTCACCCGACTGATTAAAGACGCGGACATCGTCCAGATTCGGGGAGGTGCTCTGTTCATAGACGGCGAGCGGCAGCAACACCCGATACCACTGGGAAGGAACCGACGTTTCCAGTGAACGACCAAAGGCATAATCCCGCGGCGATTCCGTTTGTATCTCGTCGCAGAACGCCATGCCCGATAGCGCCAGCAGCGTGGTACAGACTACCGCTTTCATCCATTTCATTTTTCATCTCCAGTTTTAGGCGGTAGTGGCGAGAAATACCCCACGATCAGGACCAGTATCGCCACGCCGATAAACGCCACGGCACGGGACAGGCCGCCTCCGCCTGCGCTGTCCACCAGCATCAGTTTAACCATCACGACCCCCAGCAAGGCGGCCCCGCAGAGCCACTCCTGGCGGGAGGCCCGGCGGGTAGCATGGACCATGGCCACCAGCGCGATCAGCATCCAGAACAGGGCAAACGTGGTCTGGATAAGCCGCGAATCCCACAGCGACGCCATATTCCAGGCCACATCCCCATACCAGGCCAGAGCGCGCATCAGCGCCCCGTTAAGCCACCAGAAGCCAAACGCCATGATAGCAACGGCAGGCCACGGGCGGGCCTGAGCAAGCAACGCGGGATAGTAGCGATCCACTGCCCGATAAAAGACCACCAGCCCCAGCAGCGCGAATGCCGCGCCTTCCTCAAGCGGGTTCACCAGCGGCAGCCAGGTTTGCCGGTAAACGACGCCGTCCTGGAAATTGGTCACGACCAGCAGCACAAGCAGCGCCACGACGACAGGGATCGGCGCCAGGCAGGTATAGAGCGCAGGCCACTCCCCGAACGGCCACGCGCGGCGACGCACCGCCGCGGAAAGCGCCAGAATCACGCCGCCCCCAGCCGCCATCGCCAGTCCACTGCCCCACGCCGCCATGCCCCACGGTAGCGCGCGAGCAAACCAGTAAAGCTCAGCCGCCAGCGCCAGTAAAATCATCCAGCAAAGCGTCAGGTGCAGCCCCATCGCGACGCGCGGCAGCAGTCTTTCACCGTCACGTCGCAGCAGCATCAATGCGGCAGGAAGTGCAATGCACCAGGCCAGATTTGACCAGCCAGCGGCAACGATCTGCTGATGTGAAAGCTGGTAAACCACCATCACCAGCATCAGTGGCCACAGAAGCCATTTGCTGGCATCCAGCTCCCGCCACGCCAGACGAGCGGCAGCCTGGCGCCAGCCCCAGACCGAGACGGCCGAGAGCGCCAGCACGCCTGCCAGAACAGGTAATTCTTGTTTCAGTACCCGTTGCGAGGCCCCCAATAGCGCCACGATCCAGAACAACAGGCCGCCTGCCGACAACGCCCAACTGACCGGCAGAACACTTTTGCGCCATAGCCACGCCGCAGCCAGCCAGCAAAGGCTGAGGATGGCGAAGATAAGGAGAAGGCTCAGCGACGTCACGCCGTCCATTTGCGCCCACAGCGCGCTGCCGAGTGCCAGCACCAGCAGCGCCGTCCCGCTATAGCTCATACGACGCTGGTTCTGCTGCATGCCCAGCCAGAGGATACCCAGCCCCTCCAGCGCCCAGGCCATCGCCGTCCAGCGCGCCGAGAGTGCCAGCGGAATGGCGAGCGTAGCGAACCCGCCGCCGATGGCCAGCGCCGCCATGACCAGTGGTCGTCCGATGGACGGATAGCGCCGCAGCGCGAGGAACGCAAGGGAAAGATAAAATGCCCCATATCCGAGCGCGCTCAGCGCCGGGCCATATTCCCAGTGCCGGGTCATGCCGTACTGCATCCCGAAGCCAATCAGCGGCGGAGCAAACAGCAGTACGCCGTCAATAATCTGTTTCCCTTTTTCCTGCGCCCGCAGCGACAGCGCCACGCACAGCACGCCGAATATCAGCGTATTGGCAATCAGGAACAGCTGGCACACCCAATAGTGTTCAGGTTGATAGTCGTTCAGCCCCCAGAGGCCGCCCACGCCAAACGTAAAAAGCAGACCGAGCAGATTGAGCTCGCGCCAGTGCTGCCAGATGCTGATGGCGAGAATACCGATGGAAAGCAGGAGATAAAAAGAGAACAACGCCACAAAGTTGCCGCCTCCGGTAGACAGGAGCAGCGGTGCCAGATACCCGCCGAGGCTCGCCAGCATGGCCAGGCTCAAGGCCTTTTGCAGCACGGCCAGCCCGACGCTCGCGGCGCAAATCGCTACCAGCAGCGCAAAAGCCAGCGTCATCGGCAACATTTGCCAGAGCCGGAAGGCACCAAAGACCGTCAGGTAAAGAATGCCCGTCGCCCCACCCTGTAAGATAAGCGCATAAACCGGCTGCTTATGCCGCAGTCGCCAGCCAATCGCCAGCAGAATGATGGCAAACAGCGCCGTCGCCACCAGGCGCAGCTCAAGCGGGAACAGGGAATGTTCGACGGTATAGCGCAGCAGGAAAGAGAGACCGAGGAAAAGCAGCAGGATCCCCAGCTTCGCCAGCGGATTTCCCTGCATAAACCAGCGCACCAGCGACGTCAGTATGCCGCCAAAGGCGGATGGCTGTTTTGCCGCAGGGGCAGGAGCGGAAACGGGAGCGGGTTCAGCCCTGGGCACGCTGGCGTCCGGACGCCAGGGGTCGACAGGTGCGGGAGTGTGCTCCACCACTGGCGCGGTCACAACCACCGGCGCGGCGGTCTGCGCCGTCTCCGGCGCTATCTCAGCGGCACCACGCTGCTCAAGCGCTTCAATGCGCTGGCGAAGCCTGGCGATCTCCTGCCGCGCCGCCGTGCTCCGATTAAAGCCAATAACCGCAAGCACGGGCGCAACCACCAGCGCAAAAACCAGTAACAAACAGCCAAGGATGTAGAGCTCGTCCATGTTTCCACCTTCACCGTAAACTATTCGTTAAGATTGACACAAATCGTTGCATTTGTGCCATCTTAAAGGTGGAAACATTTACCGTCGCGTTAGCTGCCGACCCAGATCGTCGCGGATATCGCCGGCAGCGCCAGCACGCCGTCCTGAATCGTCGCCTTGCCCTCTTTATTCTTCCACGCAGCCACCTTCAACAGCGGGGAATCATCCAGCACCACTTCACAAGCCTCGCCCCGGTTGATAGCCACCAGCACGCGCTGCTGGTTATAGACGCGGACAAAGACCACCACGTTATCGTGGGCGTACACCACCTGGCAGCCGCCGTAGCGCAGGGCTAGACTCTGTTTACGCAGCTTCGCCAGCCGCTGATAGAGGCTGAACAGCACCTTGTCCTGTTTTTCTGGCGCCCACGGGAAGGTTTTGCGACAGAACGGATCGTTGTTGCCGTCCAGTCCCACTTCGTCTCCGTAGTAGATACACGGTACGCCCGGCCAGGTGAAGAGCCAGGTGACCGCCAGCGGGAGACGTGCCACATCCTTGCCGAGCAGGGATTTAAAGCGTGCGGTATCGTGACTATCAAGCTGGTTAAACATCCTCAGCTGCTGCTGATGAGACAGCCCGGCGCGGTAGTTATCCATCCACGCTGCGCAGGTTTCGGCGTCAATGTGGTTCGGATCGTAGGAGATATCGGTATTCGCCAGGAAACCCCATAGCGGGAAGGTAAAACCGCGATAGTTCATCGCCGCATCTTCGGCATCGTTTTGCAGCCACTGGCGCGCGTCGCCAAAGTGTTCGCCAAACACGAACGCTTCAGGCCGGGCCGCTTTTGCCGAGCGCGTGATCCCGCCGACGTGCTGCAGGTTATTTCGCGCCCCACCCGCTTCACCCAGCATATGTACGACGTCCAGACGCCAGCCGTCCATATTCCACGGGGCGTTCAGCCAGTGGCGGACGATGCTGTCTTCGCCGCCGTAAATCTCATTAACCAGCGTTGATGACTGGAAATCCAGCTTCGGCAGACTGGGGTAGCCCAGCCAGTCCAGGGCACGCCCCTCCTCATTAAAGATGTACCAGTCACGCTGCGGCGAGTCCGGGTTATGACATGCTCCGCCCATCGACTGGTTATGACGGTCAAACCAGGCGTGCGAATCTCCGCTGTGGTTAAACACGCCGTCCAGAATCAGGCGCATGCCTTCCTTAAGGGTGTTCTCTCGCAGGCGCAGCAGTGCCTCGTCCCCGCCAAACTGCGCGTCAACGTGGCGATAATCCTGTGTATCGTATTTATGTACGCTCGGGGCTTTAAACACCGGGTTGAGGTACAGCGCCGTCACGCCCAGTTTTTTCAGGTACGGCAGCTTTTCGCTGATGCCGTCGAGATCGCCGCCGTAAAACGTCGAGCCGCCCGCCTGCGCCGTCACCGGCTCATCCCATTTTTTCAGGATAATGTCGTGGCCCGCCGCGTGGTGGTGATAGACCTTATCCTGGTCGGCAGTGCGTTTTTCGCTACGCGCAAAGCGGTCCGGGAAAATCTGGTAAAAGACCTGATCGTTAACCCACTGCGGTCCGCTATCCGGATAATCAACGGCAAACTGTTCCAGCCGTGCGGGCGGGAACCGGCTAAACCCCTGCGGGGTAAACCACAGCTGACGATGGTTCCACAGCAGCTTGAAGCTATAACGGCGGCGCGGCTGCCCGCTACGCAAATCGATATTCGCCCGCCAGGCGGTGATCCCCGGCTGCGGCTGGCTGCGCAGCTTGTGCATTTTCAGCCCGGTCTCTTCATTATCAATTTCGGCGCGGAGCGTCACGCGTTCAGGCTGATTTTCCCCCGCCAGCCAGAGCGTAATCACAAGGTTGTCTTTGTTTTGCTTAACAAATGGGGCAACCGGAAGGTGCCAGGCATTTAACATCACGAATCCCCTTTGATGAAATTGACGTCACCTTGCCACAGGGTGGTTAAGGATAGCTCACCATGACGTGATTTATTGGGGGAGGAGGACGGGGGAGGAGGGATCAGTGCGGCCTGATGCCCTCACCCTAACCCTCTCCCACAGGGAGAGGGAATAAAAAAATTACTGCGCTTCTGCCAGTTGGCGATCGCGGCGGCATTTAAACACCCAGCCAACCAGCAGCAGGACGATCCACGCACAGCCCACGTAGAGGGAAATACGGGTATCCGGATGGTAGCCAATCAGGCCAATGATAAACACCAGGAAGATCAGCCCGACGACGGTTGTTGCAACGCCACCCGGGACTTTAAACTTCAGCGCTTTCGCCTCTTCCGGCGACAGTCGACGGCGGAACGCAATCTGCGACAGCAGGATCATGATCCACACCCACACGGTCGCGAAGGTCGCCAGCGACGCAATCACCAGGAAGACGTTCTCCGGCATGATGTAGTTCAGGTAAACCGAGAACAGCAGCGCAACGGTCATGACCACCACCGTCACCCACGGCGTGCCGCGGCGGGAGGTTTTAGCGAACACCTTCGGCGCACTGCCCTGCTCCGCCATGCCGTGTAGCATACGGCCTACGCCAAAGACGTCACTGTTGATCGCGGAAAGCGACGCGGTCAGCACCACGAAGTTCAGAATGCTGGCAGCAAACGCAATGCCCATATGCTGGAAGGTCAGCACAAACGGGCTACCGTTGGTACCGACCTGGTTCCATGGGTAGATGGACATAATCACGAACAGCGTGCCCACATAGAACACCAGAATACGCATCGGCACGGAGTTGATGGCACGTGGAATGGATTTCTCAGGGTCTTTCGCTTCCCCGGCGGTGATACCAATAATTTCAATACCGCCGTAGGCGAACATCACCATCTGCAGCGACATCACCATCCCGAGCCAGCCGTTGCTGAAGAAGCCCCCGTTGCTCCAGAGGTTATGGATCCCGGTCGGCTGACCGCCGTTGCCAATCCCCCAGAGGATGATGCCAAAACCGGCCACAATCATGATGATAATGGTGGCGACCTTGAAGAAGGAGAACCAGAACTCAAGTTCGCCGAACACCTTCACGCTCATCAGGTTGACGGCGCAGATGAGCAGCACCACGCTCAGCACCCAGATCCAGTGCGGCACCGTCGGGAACCAGACGCCCATATAGATACCAAACGCCGTCACATCGGCAATGGCCACAATCAAAATTTCAAAGCAGTAGGTCCAGCCAGTGATAAACCCGGCCAGCGGTCCGAGGTTTTCCTGCGCATAGCGCGAGAACGAACTGGCAGAAGGATTGTGAACCGACATCTCTCCGAGGGCGCGCATGATGATATACGCCGCCACGCCGCCAATGATGTAGGCCAGCAGAACGCTTGGACCGGCCATTTTGATGGCATCTGCCGAGCCATAAAAAAGACCGGTACCAATCGCAGAGCCCAGCGCCATAAAGCGGATGTGGCGTGTGCTGAGACCACGTTTAAGTTTGTTAGTGCTTTCCATTAAAATCTTGCCATTCAACACGAAAAAACAAAAAACCACGGGGCCTTAAGCCCCGTGGTTAAACAGTTTGTTGCCGTTGATTAATGGGCGTTAGATGCAACCTGGCGCCCTGCAGCACGGTCCCAGATAATCGCCAGAACCAGTGCAACAACGGTAGGCATCAGCCAGGCCAGGCCCTGCTCGGACAGCGGCAGACGCTGTGTCCAGGCGGGCAGAATCGCGGCGAACGCTGATGCTTTAATCCCGTCAAGGATACCAAAAATCAGGCTGATAAACATGGCTGGCGCAATAATTCGTGAGGAGTTATTCCACCACGGACGGGTGAAGCTCAGCACCACCAGCACGATGCACGGCGGATAGATGGCCGTCAGCACCGGAATAGAGACCTGAATCAGGTGGCTCAGACCGAGGTTGGACACCGCCATGGAGAAGATACCGAGGATAAACACCAGGGTGCGGTAAGAGAGCGGCAGATACTGCGCAAAGAACTCAGCACAGGCGCAGGTCAGGCCCACTGCGGTCACCAGACACGCCAGGAAAATCAGCGCCGCCAGCAGCATACTGCCCGCACCACCGAAGGTGTGCTGGACGTAAGCGTGCAGAATAGCCGCACCGTTCGCGTTCTGATCAACCAGCATGGCGCTATCAGAGCCCAGGCGGAACAGCGCCAGATACAGCAGCGTCAGACCCACACCAGCCATCAGGCCAGCCCAGATGGTATAGCGGGTCAGCAGACGCGCTTCGGTCACACCGCGGGAACGCGCGGCGTTAACGATAACAATACCAAACACCATTGCGCCCAGCGTATCCATCGTCAGGTAGCCGTTCACAAAACCGTTAGAGAACGCGGCGTTTTTATAGGCGTCCATTGCGTCGCTGATCGGGCCTGCTGGCCAGATGATAGCGGCCACAGCGAGAACGATCAGGGCGATGATTTTCAGCGGCGCCAGGAAGTTACCCACGGTATCCAGCAGTTTGCCCGGATAGAGGGAGACCAGAATGACAATCGCGAAGTAGACCAGGCTGTAGATAAACAGCGGCATCGGGCCGTCGCCGGTCAGCGGAGCAATCCCCACTTCAAAGGAAACGGTCGCCGTGCGCGGGGTGGCAAACAGCGGGCCCACGGCCAGATAGCAGACGGTGGCCAGCAGAACACCTGCGACTTTGCCAATCGGCGTGCTGAGGCTGTCCACGCCGCCACCGACTTTCGCCAGCGCGACGACGGTCAGTACCGGTAGACCCACGGCAGTAATCAGGAAACCAAACGCAGCGGTCCAGACGTGTTCACCCGCCTGTAAGCCAACCATTGGAGGGAAAATAATGTTGCCTGCGCCAACGAACAGCGCAAATGTCATAAAGCCCAGCGCGATGATGTCACGCGATTTTAAGTGATGGGTCATAAAACCTTACTGCCTGTGGATGTGGTGTTGAAAACATTGAGATTTTCGTTTTCCCTGACGGGACGATACAGCCGAAAAATTGCTCAATTTCAGCGGGAAATGCTCCCGTCCTGGCGTGGAGAAGAATAGTTTTTCGATTTACCACGCAAATACAGTCGGTCTGACAGTATCTGGGGGGCAATTTAAACGCTTATAACGTTTAAAGGCAAGGTGGGATCTCAAAACCAGAACAATATGCCAGCATGAAAATACACGCCAGCACAATACGCTATTTACAGGAAAAACTCATGGCTAATCATGCGAACAAAAAACACCCAGCCGTATATTATTCATCCGCGTTTCGCTTGACTGCAAAGCAAACGGGCCAGCAGATGCTGACCCGTGGAAAGGGAAAATGACACACCTGCCCTCAGGCGGTCTTTTTTGCAATTAATCGTTCCGGAATAACGAAACTGAAGCGGGTTCCTTTCCCCAGCGTACTCTGAATATCAAGTCGGCTTTCGTGGTGATTTACCGCGTGCTTCACAATCGCCAGCCCCAGGCCGCTCCCCCCTGTTTGCCGCGACCGCGCTTTATCCACGCGGTAGAAGCGTTCGGTCAGACGCGGGATATGCTCCGGTGCGATCCCCGGCCCGTTATCTTCCACGCTAAACTCGGCGCCCGTAGGGGTACGGTTCCAGCGCACCATAATATCCGTTCCTTCCGGCGTATGGTTCACTGCGTTGTACACCAGGTTAGATATGGCGCTACGAAGCTCATCCTCACTGCCCAGCACCTTTAGCGTGCTGTCGACCTCGAAGGTCAGGTGATGCTTTTTGTGGCTTAACGTCTGCGCTTCACGCTCCACGACCCGCAGCATCATCGGCACATCTATCGTGTCATTCAGCGCAAGCGTAGGCGCCGCTTCAATCTTCGAGAGCGTCAGCAGCTGCTTCACCAGCCCTTCCATGCGATGCGTTTGCTCGCGCATGGTATGCAGCGCTTTTTCACGCGGCGCACCTTCCAGCGTTTGCTCCTGCATCATCTCCAGATAGCCCTGAAGCACGGTCAACGGAGTACGCAGTTCGTGGCTGACGTTCGCAAAGAAATTACGGCGCGCGCCCTCAAGCTGGTGCATTTGGGTGACATCGCGCGCCACCATCAGCCACTGCTTATCGCTGTAAGGCATCACGCGGATTTCCAGATGGCGACCATTATTGAGCTTCAGATTGTGCGGGCGGGTAAAATCACGCTTTTTCAGATACAGCGTGAATTCGGGATAGCGTAAAAGGTTAAGGATGTTCTGACCGTTATCGTCCGGCCAGCGAAGGCCCAGCAGCTGTTGCGCCAGGCCGTTACACCAGAAGATGGTGCCTTCTTCAGTGGTCAGGATGACCGCATCCGGCAACGACTCCGCCCCGCTGCGAAAACGCTTAATCAGGCTTCCCAGCTCGCGACGGCGCTTTTTATTACGCATCTGCATCTGGTGCAGGCCGTACAGCAGGGGCTCCCAGCTGCCGCTGCCCGGCGGTGGGGTCATACTGCGGTCAACCCACAGCCACCAGGAGAGGCGCAGCAGGTTCCAGAAATGCCAGATCAGCAGCCCGGTGACCGACGCCAGCAGAAACCACGGCAGATGTCCGAGAAAGGCCCCAAGAAGGAAGGCCGGAATACAGCATAAGATCAGTTCAAAGACGAGCCTTTTCCATGACAGACGTTCCAGCACGCGTCACACTCCTGTCATTGTTCAGAAACGGGTCGAAAAACGATAACCCGTGCCGCGGACCGTCTGTACCATGCGATCGTGGCCGCTCAGTTCCAGCGCTTTTCGCAGGCGGCGAATATGTACGTCAACCGTCCGGTCTTCGACATACACGTTAGTTCCCCAGACGTTATTCAGCAACTGCTCGCGGCTGTATACGCGTTCCGGGTGAGTCATAAAGAAGTGCAGGAGTTTAAATTCGGTAGGGCCCATATCGAGGGGGTTTTCGCCGGTCATCACGCGGTGCGAGGTAGGGTCAAGGCTGAGTCCCTGCATCTCTATCACCTCTTCCACCGCCATCGGTGAAATACGGCGCATCACGGCTTTAATGCGGGCGACCAGCTCTTTTGGGGAGAACGGTTTAGTGATGTAATCGTCCGCGCCGGTTTCTAGTCCGCGCACGCGATCCTCTTCCTCTCCGCGCGCCGTGAGCATGACAACCGGGATGTCGCGGGTCAGTGCCTCACGCTTCAGGTGTTTGATAAACTGCAGTCCGGAGCCGCCAGGCAACATCCAGTCCAGCAGAATCAGATCGGGCCAGGGTTCATTCAGCTGGTTCACTGCGCTGTCATAATCTTCCGCTTCAACCGGCTGGAAGCCATTTTGCTCGAGCACGAAGCACACCATTTCACGAATTGGAGCTTCATCTTCTACGACCAGAATACGTCTCGCCATACTTTGCCCTGTCTTATCTTATTAAGTTACACGTTTGTAATTCGGCGCCATTATGCGTCAGATTTATGACAGATTTATGAAAAACATTACCACGGTAGCGGGCAAACCGTTGTTTTATTACAGCGGTTATTTTCCCTTCTCTGAACGTTTATAATCCTGCTTTCTCATTTTTGCCACGGAACCGCTATGCGCATACTTCACACCTCGGACTGGCATCTCGGTCAAAATTTTTACAGCAAAAGCCGTGCGGCTGAACATGAAGCGTTCCTGAACTGGCTGCTGGAGACGGCGCAGGCCCACGAGGTCGATGCGATTATTGTCGCGGGTGACATCTTTGATACGGGGTCGCCCCCCAGCTATGCGCGCGAGCTGTATAACCGCTTCGTGGTGAATTTGCAGCAGACCGGCTGTCATCTGGTGATAGTCGCCGGTAACCATGACTCCGTGGCAACGCTCAATGAATCCCGCGACATTCTGGCGTTTCTCAATACTACCGTCGTCGCCAGCGCCGGGCATGCCCCGCAGATCCTGAAAAAACGCGACGGTACGCCGGGGGCGGTGCTGTGCCCGATCCCCTTTTTACGCCCGCGCGATATCGTACAAAGTCAGGCGGGACTGTCGGGCACGGAAAAGCAGCAACATTTATTACAGGCCATCACCGACTATTATCACCAGCAGCACGCGGATGCCTGCAACCTGCGTGGCGAACAGCCGATACCGGTGATTGCGACCGGGCATCTCACCACCGTTGGGGCCAGTAAAAGTGACGCCGTGCGTGACATCTATATCGGCACGCTGGACGCCTTTCCGGCGCAGAACTTCCCGCCTGCGGACTACATTGCGCTCGGGCATATTCACCGCGCCCAGGTTATCGGCGGCTGCGAACATATTCGCTACTGCGGATCCCCTATTTCGCTCAGTTTCGATGAAACCGGCAAAGCCAAATCCGTGCATCTGGTGAGCTTCAGCGAGGGCAAACTCAGTGCCGTCGAGACGCTGGAGGTGCCGGTCACCCAGCCGCTGGCGGTGCTGAAAGGCGATCTGGAGGCCATCACCGCTCAGCTTGAACAGTGGCGCGGCACCGCGCTTAATCCCCCCGTCTGGCTGGATATCGAAATCACTACGGATGACTACCTGCATGATATGCAGCGAAAAATCCAGGCGCTGACGGAAGACTTGCCGGTAGAGGTCTTACTGGTGCGCCGCAGCCGCGAGCAGCGCGAGAAAATTCTGTTAAGCGCCCAGCGGGAAACGCTCAGCGAGTTGCGGGTAGAAGAGGTGTTTGAGCGCAGGCTCTTGCAGGAGGATATTGACGACGCGAAGCGCGAAAGACTCAGCGAACTGTTCACCCATACCCTGCATGCCCTCAATGACGAGGAAGAAAACGCATGAAAATTTTGAGCCTGCGTCTGAAAAATCTCAACTCCCTCAAGGGCGAGTGGAAAATTGACTTTACCGCTGAACCCTTTGCCAGCAACGGGCTGTTTGCCATTACCGGCGCCACAGGCGCAGGTAAAACCACCCTGCTCGACGCCATCTGTCTGGCGCTTTATCACGAAACGCCGCGCCTGAGTAAGGTTTCCCAGGCACAAAACGACCTGATGACGCGAGATACCGCCGAGTGTCTGGCGGAAGTGGAGTTTGAGGTAAAAGGCATCGCCTACCGCGCCTTCTGGAGCCAGAACCGGGCACGCAACCAGCCGGACGGCAACCTGCAGGCGCCGCGCGTGGAGCTGGCCCGCTGCGAAGATGGCAAAATCCTCGCCGATAAAGTCACGGACAAGCTGGAGCAAACCGCCGCGCTCACCGGTCTGGACTATGGCCGCTTTACCCGTTCAATGTTGCTCTCACAGGGGCAATTTGCCGCCTTCCTGAATGCCAAACCGAGCGATCGCGCAGAGCTGCTGGAAGAGCTGACAGGCACCGAAATCTACGGCCAGATTTCCGCCATGGTGTTTGAAAAACACAAAGCCGCCCGCAGCCTGCTGGAAAAGTGCGAGGCGCAGGCAGCGGGCGTCGTGCTGCTGAGTGAAGAACAGCAGCAGCAATTACAGCAAAGTTTGCAGGCACTTACTGACGAAGAGAAAACGTTGCTGGCACAGCAGCAAAACCAGCAGAAACATTTTCAGTGGCTTACCCGTCATGATGAGCTTGTGCGCGAGCAACAACGCATCACCGCATTGCAGCAGCAGGCACAACAGGCTCTGACGGACGCTGCGCCTGAGCTGGCAAAGCTCCAGCTTGCGCAGCCCGCCGCCCAGCTTCGTCCGCTCTGGGCGCACCAGCAGGAGCAAACCGCGCGTCTGACGCAAACCCAGCAGCGAATTATTGAAGTAAATACTCGCTTACAAGCCAAAACCGCGCTGCGCGCGCGGATCCGTAATACTGCCCTGCGTACCCACGCCGAGCTTCATACTGAACTGACGGCGCTGGCGCAGTGGCTGGCGGAGCACGAGCGTTATCGCCTGCTGGGTCAGGAGATTGCCGGATGGCGCGCGCTCTTCTCACAGCTTAACCGCGATAAAAACCAGTTGGCCACGCACGCTGCGCGGATGACTGAGTTACGTAACAAGCTGACTGACATGCCGGAAAATACGCTCACGCTGACGGCGGATGAGGTCAACGTGGCAATGGAGCAGCAGTCCCGGTCACGCACGCAGCGCCAGCGGCTGACGTCGCTACACGCTCGCTATCAGCCGCTGCAAAAGCGCCTGCGCCAGAGCAATGAAAACGTACAGAAAGCCCAGGCGGAGCAGAGCAAACTTAATGAAACGTTGACGCTGCGCCGCCAGCAGTACAAAGAGAAACACCAGCACTATCTGGATCTGAAGGCCCTGTGCGAGCGTGAAGCGACAATTAAAGATCTGGAAAGCTATCGTTCACAGCTTGAGGCAGGCAAACCTTGTCCCCTGTGCGGTTCCTGCGAGCATCCCGCCATTGAGCAATATCAATCGCTTGAGCTGACGGATAACCAGCGCCGCCGTGATGCGCTGGAAAAAGAGGTGGCCGCGCTAAAAGAAGAAGGCCTGCTGGTGCTGGGGCAGGTTAATGCCCTGGCTCAGCAGATTCAGCGCGAGACGGGCGACGTGCAGACCCTGTCTGAGGAAGAGCAAGCACTCACTAAAGAGTGGCTTGAGATCTGCGCGTCCCTGAATATCACATTGAATATTCAGGAAGATATCGCGCCATGGATAAACGAGCAGGAACACTATGAGCGCCAGCTTTATCAGCTCAGCCAGCGTCTTACCCTGCAAAACCAGCTGAACGAACAGGAAGCGCAGGCGCGCCAGTATCAGCAGCAGCTGACGGCGACACGCCAGACGCTGGAACATACCCTGCTCACGCTGTCGCTTAGCGTTCCCGAAGAGGGGAACGAAGCCGCCTGGCTGCACGCCCGCGAAGGAGAATTCGCGCAGTGGCAGGAAAAACAAACGCAGCACGGCGTGCTTGTGGAACGCAGCAACGCTCTGAAGCCGTTGCTCGACACACTTCCGGCAACCCACACCGAAGAGACCGAACCGGCCATTCCTGATGGCTGGCGCGCCATTCACGATGAATGCGTATCGCTGCAAAGCCAGCTTACCGCCCAGCAGCAACAGGAGGCGCTGGAGCAAGAGCGCCTGCAACAGTCGCAGACCCAATTCTCCGCGGCGCTCTCTGCCAGCTGTTTTGCCGACAGGGAGGCGTTCATTGCCGCCCTGCTGGATGATGACACCCTCCGTGGCCTCGAACAGCTGAAGCAGTCGTTGGAAAACCAGATACAGCAGGCCACGGCGCTATCCGGCCAGGCGAACCAGCAGCTACAGGCGCATGTTGCGCTGCGCCCGGAAGGTCTCGAGGCCGATGCATCCACTTTGCAAATCCAGCTGCAGCAGCTGGCGCAACAGCTTCGCGAGAACACCACGCATCAGGGCGAGATCCGCCAGCAGCTCAAGCAGGACAGCGACAACCGTCAGCATCAGCTGACGTTGATGCAGCAAATTGAAGAGGCCGCGCGTCAGGCCGACGACTGGGGCTATCTGAACGCGCTGATCGGCTCCAGTACCGGCGATAAGTTCCGTAAGTTCGCTCAGGGGCTGACGCTGGATAATCTCGTCTGGCTTGCTAACCAGCAGCTAAATCGCCTGCACGGGCGTTATCTGCTCCAGCGCAAAGCCAGCGATGCGCTGGAGCTGGAAGTAGTCGACACCTGGCAGGCGGATGCCGTACGCGATACACGCACGCTCTCTGGCGGCGAGAGCTTCCTGGTCAGCCTGGCGCTGGCGCTGGCGCTTTCCGATCTGGTGAGCCACAAAACGCGAATCGATTCGCTGTTCCTGGATGAAGGATTCGGCACCCTCGACAGTGAAACGCTGGATACCGCACTGGATGCGCTCGACGCGCTGAACGCTACCGGGAAAACCATCGGCGTCATTAGCCACGTCGAGGCGATGAAAGAGCGCATACCGGTGCAGATTAAGGTGAAGAAGATTAATGGGCTGGGGTATAGCAGGCTGGACAGGGAGTTTGCTGTGGGGTGAATAAAGGGTCGCTGCGGTCTGGTGCCCTCACCCTGGCCCTCTCCCACAGGGAGAGGGTACAAACATCAAAAACAGCAACTTGCGTTGCTGTTTTGCTTTTATTCCGGCCACAGCCACGCCGCGCCGCGCACGCCGCTGGAGTCGCCGTGGACAGCTTTACGGATCGGGGTTTCACACTCGCCGCCGAAAACCCACTGCTTCACAAGATTTGGCACCGTGGCGTACAAGCGGTCAACGTTGCTCATCCCGCCCCCCAGCACAATCACGTCCGGATCGAGAATATTCACGACGTGCGCCAGCGATTTTGCCAGACGCATTTCGTAACGGCTCAGGGCCAGTTCAGCCACCGGATCCTGTTCTTCAACCAGACGCATGATTTCATTACCCTTGAGCGGTCGACCGCTCAGGCGGTGGTAATCGGTCGCAAAACCGGTGCCGGAGATAAACGTCTCAATACAGCCCTGCTTGCCGCAGTAACACGGCACGTCGGCGCGGTATTTGAGTTCATCTTCATCCATCCACGGCAGCGGATTGTGCCCCCACTCGCCCGCCGTGCCGTTGCCACCGATGTGCGAACGCCCCCCAAACGCCACGCCCGCACCGCAGCCGGTCCCGATAATCACCGCAAAAACGGTCTGCGCCCCTGCGGCGGCGCCATCAACGGCTTCGGAGACCGCCAGGCAGTTGGCGTCATTGGCCAGACGCACTTCCCGGTTCAGACGCGCGCTTAAATCTTTATCAAATGGCTGACCGTTCAGCCAGGTGGAGTTAGCATTTTTAACCACGCCGGTATAAGGGGAGATTGACCCCGGGATACCCATCCCGACGGTACCGCTTTGCCCTGTCGCCTGCTCGGCCATATCGACCAGCCGGGCAATCGTCTCGATGGTCTGGTGGTAATCATCGCGCGGCGTAGGCAGACGGTGGCGGAACAGCTGTTCCCCCTGCTCGCTCAGTGCAATGACTTCTGTTTTGGTGCCGCCCAAATCAATCCCAATACGCACAAGACTCTCCTCATTCTTTTGATTATCAACAGAGTAGAAGCACGCTTCCCGATTAGCAATGCAAGCGATGCGACAATTCGTTATCATGCCCGCTGATTTAACGACAAGGCCGTGGAAATTATCATGCTGTGGTTCAAAAATTTGATGGTTTACCGTCTCAGCCGCGACGTTTCGCTGCGTGCAGAAGAGATGGAAAAACAGTTAGCCGCTTATAGCTTTTCCCCTTGCGGTAGCCAGGATATGGCAAAAACCGGTTGGGTTCCGCCAATGGGTTCACAAAGCGATGCCCTGACCCACGCCAGCAGCACGGGACAAATCATCGTTTGCGCTCGCAAAGAAGAGAAAATTCTGCCCACGCCGGTGGTGAAGCAAGCGCTTGAAGCAAAAATCTTCAAGCTGGAAGCCGAGCAGGGCCGCAAGCTGAAAAAAACCGAAAAAGATTCGCTGAAAGATGAAGTCCTGCACTCTCTGCTGCCGCGCGCTTTTAGCCGCTTTAGCCAGACGATGATGTGGATCGATACCGTTAACGGGCTGATCATGGTCGACTGCGCCAGCGCCAAAAAAGCAGAAGATACCCTGGCCCTGCTGCGTAAAAGTATCGGTTCTTTACCGGTCGTTCCGCTGGCACTGGAAACGCCGATTGAGCTGACCCTGACAGAATGGGTTCGCAGTGGTACTGCGGCGCAAGGTTTCCAAATTCTGGATGAAGCCGAGCTGAAAGCCCTGCTGGAAGATGGCGGCGTGATCCGCGCCAAAAAGCAGGATCTGGTGAGTGACGAAATCGCGGTACACATCGAAGCCGGGAAAGTCGTTACCAAACTGGCGCTCGACTGGCAGCAGCGCATTCAGTTCGTGATGTGTGATGACGGCTCCGTGAAGCGTCTGAAGTTCTGCGATGAGCTGCGCGATCAAAACGAAGATATTGACCGGGAAGATTACGCCCAGCGTTTTGATGCGGACTTTATCCTGATGACCGGTGAGCTGGCGGCGTTAATTCAGAATCTGGTGGAAGGTCTCGGCGGCGAAGCGCAGAGATAACAGGCAAAACACAGGCCGGGTAAGCGTTAGCGTCACCCGGCTTTTTTTTATTTCAAATAGCGGCACAGATAAGAGGTCGGTTCAGCAACCTGCAAATGAAATTCGCTGTGGCCAGGAACGTTGAAGGCTTCCCCGGCAGCGTAAACTTTCCATTCCGTTTCACCCGGCAGTAAGACGTTCAGCGCGCCGCTGACTACCGTCATCTCTTCCGCTTCGGCCGTGCCAAAGGTGTATTCCCCTTCAGCCATGACGCCCACACTGGCGCGGCCCGTGCTGCTGCTGGTAAAACCAATGGATTTCACTTTACCGGAAAAGTATTCGTTACTTTGAAGCATGAACTGGCCCTTATATTCAGAGATAAAAATTCACTATAGGGGCCATGCTCATTGCCTGTCACGCAAAATCATTACATCAGGAGTTCGGAAGCCAGGCGCGCCATCAGAACATTTGATAACAGCACCGGCACGTCCAGCGCCTTTTGCAATAAATCACGGTGATGCTGATGGAAACCGAGGCAGTCCAGTATCAACACATCCGCCCCTTTCTCCAGTAGTGCCTTCCCGGCAGCGATCAGTTTGGCCTCGCTGTCCCAGAAGGGATTTGCCAGGGCATACAGAGGCGTTTTTTCAAGCACGTGCCATTTTGCTTCCTGGTTGTTCATGAGCTCTTCCATCGGCACAATCACCCCCACCTGATGCCCGTCAACAATAGAGGCCACCAGCGGCGGAATGATGCGCATTGGCTCAAGCAAAATCGCATTGCGCGCCACCAGTCCCTTAATGGGGGCGGTACTCATCAGCAAAATAACGTCATAATCTTGATTATCGAGCACTTCTATCACTGCCTGCAGCGAACGCTCAATTTTCTGTCGTGAAACATGCGCCAGTTTACCGTCGCTTAATAACGTCGCCAGGGGCTCCTCCCCCGCCTCAACAGCGTAGTCCTCCATGACCTCTTCCCGGCTCATCTTACCAAGCAGGCTGAGATGCGTGATCTGCTGTTCAGAGACATGCTCGGTTAAAAGCGGTAACACTTCGCTTACAGGGACCACACCAATAGTGAGGATCGCCAACGTTGCCTTCATCGTCTTCGCCTTCCATTACTACAAAATCTTATTACACAGGTACAGGCTCACTACGCTGCACAGTTCGTTTTTTCAACAAAACAGCACCAAGCGTAGCAGGTGATCTGCATCGCGAAATGTAAAGATCACCTGCGGGTAACGGAGTCACCTGTAATAACTAAATATTAACTCCTGCTTAACATTGGCGATGAGTAAAAAGTGTGATTCAGGCACGGTATTGGAGCGTTTAGGAAAACATCTATGACTTTTCGGGATCTTCGTAGCGCCGTTTGGCATCCAGGGCTTCCTGTTCAGTCTCATGTTCACTGATCAGCGAGTCCGGTTTGGGGTGATCGGCACGCAGCTGATACCAGGTCACGGTTTGATCGCCTGTGCCTTTTTCAACGGTAACGATACGTGCTTCGCGCGGATAGGGAGGTCTGGTTGGCATAGCTCATCCTTTTTTTATGTCTGAGCTATCAGTATAGACGGCGGTTAGCTGGCACAAGCCAAACGCAGGGCGGTAATAATCTGAATCACCACCTCTTCCGGTGCCGCAGAAGCATCCACAACGTGGTGCGCCGCTTCACGGTACAGGGCATCACGCTCGGCCAGGACTTCGCTCACCTCTTCGCTGAGCGGTCTGGAGGTCAGCGCCGGACGTTGTCCCTCCTCCGGAAAGGCCTCAAGGCGCCCCACGAGAGCCGAAACCGGCGCGCAGAGATAGATCACAATGCCCTTTTCACGCATAAAATGCCGGTTACACTCGGCGAGAACAATCCCCCCTCCTGTCGCAATCACGGCTGACGGCGTGGTGACCGCTTTCAGCGCGGCCGTTTCGCGTGCGCGAAAGCTCTCCCATCCCTCTTGCTCAACAATGTCCGCGATGGTTCTGCCGGCCTCGGTTTGCAGCCAGTGGTCGGTATCAACAAACTGACGATGACATGCGCGTGCCAGTTCCAGGCCAACGGTGGTTTTCCCACAGCCGCGGGGGCCAACTAAAAAGATGGGTTGGGTCATAGCCAGGTGTTCCCCTTGATGCCGGATGGCTGAAGAGTGTAAAGAAATCATTGCAGAAGATGTGTAGAATACTTTACTGCAAAGCGGTACGGGATGACAACCCTGCGGAAGCCACACTGTACCACAAAGTGACAATAATTATCATTACGCTGTGCGACGCTTCACTTCCAGCAGCCATTTATCCAGTTCGGCAGCAAACTGCTGGCGATCGCGCTGGGACAGACTGTCCGGCCCTCCGGTCTGCACGCCGCTGGCCCGCATGGTATCCATAAAATCACGCATAGTGAGTTTTTCCCGGATGGTTGAAGGCGAATAACGTTCACCGCGCGGGTTGAGCGCCGCTGCGCCTTTCTCCAGCACTTCCGCCGCCAGTGGAATATCAGCGGTAATGACCAGATCCTCCGGGCTGCACAGACGAACAATTTCATTATCCGCCACGTCGAACCCGGCCGGGACGCGCAAGGAACGGATAAAGCGCGAAGGCGGAACGCGGATATTCTGGTTCGCCACCAGCGTCAGTGGCATCTGAACGCGCTCGGCGGCGCGGAATAAAATCTCTTTAATCACATTCGGACACGCGTCCGCATCAACCCAAATCGCCATATTGTCTCCCCATAATGTCTCTGCCGACTATTGTCGCCTGCATTTCGTTGTTAAGCTATCAATCAGAGAAAACAACGCATAATGACGGAGAATCGTGATGGATAAGAAAATCGGGTTTATCGGCTGCGGTAACATGGGCAAAGCCATCCTGGGCGGCCTGATCGCCAGCGGGCAGGTTCTGCCCGGTCAGATTTGGGTCTATACCCCGTCACCGGACAACGTCGCCGCATTGCGCGATCAATACGGGATCAACGCCGCCGAAAGCGCGCAGGAAGTCGCCCAGGTCGCCGATATCGTCTTTGGCGCCGTTAAGCCGAACATCATGATCAAAGTGTTGAGCGACATCACCTCCAGTCTGAATAAAGAGACGCTGGTCGTGTCGATTGCCGCGGGCGTGACGCTCGATCAACTGGCCCGCGCGCTCGGTCATGACCGTAAAATCGTCCGCGCGATGCCCAATACTCCCTCACTGGTTAATGCCGGTATGACCTCCGTCACCCCTAACGCGCTGGTGACCTCAGAAGAGGTGGCTGATGTGCTGAACATTTTCCGCTGCTTCGGTGAGGCGGAAGTGATTGCGGAATCCATGATCCATCCTGTTGTCGGCGTCAGCGGCTCTGCACCTGCATACGTGTTCATGTTTTTAGAAGCCATGGCCGACGCCGCCGTGCTTGGCGGCATGCCGCGTGCGCAGGCGTATAAATTCGCCGCGCAGGCGGTGATGGGTTCCGCCAAAATGGTGCTGGAGACCGGTAAACATCCAGGCGAACTGAAGGACATGGTCTGCTCGCCTGGCGGCACGACCATCGAAGCGGTACGAGTGCTGGAAGAACGTGGATTCCGCTCTGCCGTCATCGAGGCGATGGCAAAATGCATGGAAAAATCAGAGAAGCTGAGTAAATCCTGATTTCTGACCGGGCGTCAGGCGGCCACTTCGGTGCGGCCGCGCCCGGCATTTTTCGCCTTATACAGCGCCACATCTGCCGCCTTCAGCCATTCCCGGTAATGTCGAAACTGCGGCCCCCAGGGGGCAACACCTACGCTGATGCGCAGAGGCTCTTTCGGTGCGCACGGTAAGGACAACGTTTCCAGACGCTCGTGCACCCGAGACATGACGGCGATGGCGCTTTCAGCCGCTGTCTGCGACATAATCACGGCAAACTCATCTCCGCCAAAACGGCCTATCGCATCGCCTGACCTGACTGACATCTGAAGCTGACGGGTAAGAGCAACAATCGCCTTATCGCCCACGTCATGCCCCCAGGTATCATTGATGTTTTTAAAATGGTCGATATCAATCAGCAAAATGGTGGCGTTGCAGTGGCTCCGACGGCAGTGCTCAAACTCATTACGCAGCAGCATTTCCCAGTGTCGTCGGTTAAAGACCCCGGTCATGCCGTCGCGGGTACTCATCATTTCCAGCCGCCGCTTATGTTCCGCAAGCCTGATGGCCGTCCGGTGGCTGAGCCAGGCAAACAGCATGGGATAAAGCATGAGCACCGGAAGCGTTAAGCCCCACTCCAAGGGGTCGGGGTTGAAGACAGTTACTTTCCCGACGAGGGGCAGCGTCACCAGCGCGGTCAGGAGGGTTAGCGTTATCCCCACAAGAAACAGGCGGCAGCCACCGGAGCCCATCATGTTCATTCCCACCATCATTACCAGCGCTGCCGTGGGTAATGCATACAGCCCCATCACGCCAATCCAGAGCCCGGCGATAATGGCATCCATCTTAAGGTTGAAAATCTCCTGCTGGTGAGGTGATGCGGCGCGGCAGGATAACTGCCAGGCAAAATGGGGCCAGACGAACGACCACCCTACCAGGATCAACCACCAGCCGCCGGGTAAAAAATGGATGACCAGCATTCCCGCCACGGGGAAAAACATGGCTGCCAAACCAACAGCGCGCGCCAGCCGAACCCGCCGGGCAAACTGGATGCCGGCGTGGTAAGGGTCATCCTGAGAAAGGGTTAAACTCCACTCTTCCCGAATGCGCTTTTTGTTGTAATACGTTTCATCATTCATCATTTTTGGGAATATTCTGAAACATTTTCCCAAATTATAGAGAGGGGGACTGCGGGGAAAGTATGAAATTTCGGGTGAGCAGCCGACGCCACTCACCCGTTAGAACTACACTTGTTTCTTCAGACAGGCACTCATGAACTTGCTGCGATCGTCTCCCTTCAGGGACTGTTCGGTCGCTTTCGCATTACACTCGCGCATTTTTTGCTGCTGCGGCGTCAGACTTTTTTCGCCAGGCTTCGCGGCACCGTTTTTAAGGCAGTCGCTCATATAGGTCTTACGGGCATCGCCTTTCAGACTCTGGGACGTCGCCTGTTGATTACAGGTCGTCATCCGTTGCTGCTGAGGCGTTAGCGTTTTTTCTTCCGCATTCGCCGATGAGATCAGGAACAGGCCGGAGAGCAGAGTAACCAGTAATGTTGTTTTCATTGCACCATCCTTTTGTGAATATTCCCTGTAAGTCTGGTTCGTAACAGGAAAAAAACCACCCGGCAGCGGTGATTTGCCGGGAATTTCTCATTTCAGACCCAACGTACCGGTATTGGCGGTATCGACATAAAGGATAGGGGAAGTAACGCGATAACACGCGTGCTCTGTTTCACTTTTATTTTCTCCCGGTACAAACAGATAAAAAATAAATACAGAGCAGCGCCAGGCATCCTGCATGACAATTTTGTGAAACGTCAGAACCGTTCGTGACGGCTTAACTGCGCGGATGCCTCAACAGCTTCTTTACGTATTGCTGCAGCAATTCGGCATCCTCTGGTGGAACCTGAGTGTCGGGTCGAGCCTTATCCAGCGCCCCTTCGATGCTATTGATTAACGCCTGCTGATCGGATGTATCCATCCGCCGCAATAGCGCGGTGACGACAATTTCCAGCGCTTCGACCTGGGCAACCAGTTCTTTAGACTCTTCTTCCTTTTGTGCAAGCTTAACCAGCAACTCAGCAATGAGATTCTTCATCGTGCTATTTCCTTATGGGGTTTCCTCTGAAATTAACACCAGGAATGAAATATGCAAAGCGGAGAAAAGTATTATCTTATGTAAAAGTGACATTACCGCCAAATTAGGGTGCCACCCTTATTAGCGAAACGTTTTTCTATAAAAAAACGCCGCATTTAGTTATATAAAAATACGGCTACCATAAGAATATATAATACACCCGCGAAAGGACTATTTCGCTGATTTCGCCTCCGCCATTCGTGTTCGACGGCGCAGGGCAATCGCCAGCTGGATAATATTGATTAAAACGACAATTGCCGTAGCAGCAAATACCCAACGAAAACCTGCCATCGCAGAAACGGATGCGCCAATAAGCGGACCGGCAACGTTGCCTAAGGAAGGTGCGAACAAGTTCCTGATATGAGATCATCATATTCATCCGGAGCGCATC